>Ga0070697_100000288_pt1 | contig 40851 bp, 23 predicted proteins | sample KBSK1501metaG_FD_65475 | JGI IMG/M metagenome (GOLD analysis project Ga0070697, IMG submission 65475) | Corn, switchgrass and miscanthus rhizosphere microbial communities from Kellogg Biological Station, Michigan, USA - KBS K1-50-1 metaG | ecosystem: Host-associated > Plants > Roots >... | reverse complement strand
CCGTTTTGGCTCACCAGCCGCGACCCATTTTCCGATATTCTTCAGAGTTTGCTCAATGCGAATACGTCCTTCGCTATCACGATAGTAAGCAGCTTCATCCCTTTGAATGATCTGATTGCCGTCGGTAAGCGTCTGCGTGTGTTCGGAAATTGCCGTGGCCGAATAAGGCGCCCCTTTAATCGACCTCGCCAGGTCGCCGTTGAGCCTGGCTCCTAACAACTTGAAGGTGTATTCGGACGGCCGTGCTTCCTTTGGCACCGGCGCGGATTTAGGCTTCGCTGCCTGCTCGCCCGGTTTCGCGGTGGTAGCGGGTTTTGCTAACTGAATTTCCTGGGCAAGAGAACGAACGCCGCTGGTCAACAGCGACAGTAAACAGATAATGACCGTGGCCTGAACTCTCAATCTCTTCATAATGATCTCCACTTTTCCATTTTCCCTGCGACGACCGGTACTAGCGAATGAATCTGATGGCCCGGGGCAGCCCGTCATAGCCCAACAGCACGTCCGCTCTCACCGTTCCGGCCGGCATGTCCGGGCCACCTCGATATCCAAGATCCATCAGCGCTGACGCCGGCAGCTCAACTCGCACCGACTGAACCGCCTCGAGCGAATCGAGATCGATACCATCCATCAACGGGAAAAACTCGGTCACGTCTTCGGTTGCATGCTTGTTATTCCTGGCCGCGCGGTGTCGCACTCGATCCGGACGCGCACCTCCGGGATGGCTGCCAATTTCACCGTCGAATTTGACTGGCGGGCTCGCCGGCCCGGGCGCGATTACCGGCGGCGGCGCAATCAAAGCCACGTGTTTCTCAACAGAACGACGAGAGAGCCAGAAAATCGATAACACTGAGACCAGAATCAGGATCACCGCCGCAGCCTCGAGTTTCCAATGCCGTGTGACTCGTCGTGGCATCTGCGCAATGTTGTTTCCGTGCCCGAGCGCGGTTTGCTGGCGGAAAGCTGCGAGCAGAGCGGCTCCAACGTAAGCAGGAGCCCTCGCTTCCGCCAGCTCCGCTACTACCGCGCTCACACCAGCAAACAGCGCCCGTTCGCCCGCCAGTAGATTGGCGCACCGGAAACAATTCTCGGTGTGTGCCAGGCTCATCTCGCGCCGGGAGGCATCGATTAATTCGTTGCGCGCGAGCGCAATAACACTTAAGTCAAATTCACTACAATTCATGCGAAACACCTCAAAGCCTGAGAGTCAAGCGACTTGGCATCCACCTTTGCAACCGAGCGCAGTTTTTTCAGCAGCAAAGCGTGACCCCGATGCAGCCGCGAGTTAATCGTGCCGACAGGGCAGTCCAGCGCCGCCGCGGTTTCGACGCAACTCAGCTCCTGAAAGTCACAGAGTACGACCACCTCACGGTAGCGCTCCGGCAAAGTCAAAACGGCCTGCCTGACTAATTTGATCACTTCGTTGCGAGTGCAATCATCGAGCGGACCACCCTCGACCATGAAGGGTATCCCGGGAGATCCGTCTTCCGATTCTTCAAGCAGTGGGACGTATGGTCGCTCGCGCTTTAGAGACCGCAAGACATAATTTCGCGCCACCCCGTACAAATAAGTTGGCAGCAGCCCTCGCCCCGGCTCGTAACGTTGTGGCTCACGCATTAGCAGCAGAAACACCTCCTGGGTAACCTCCTCCGCGATGTTTGCCGAGCCGCTCATCAGGAGAGCAAATCGGTAAACGGAGCTCTGATGCCTTTCGTACAGAGCCGCAAACGCGTGCTCTTCTCCGGCCATTGTCAGCCGTAGCAGTTCGGCATCGCTGGGAGTCATCGGCGTCCTTTCGTCGGGAGTACGCAGCGCTTACATAGGTATATTCACGCGCGAAGACGAAAACCTTCCAAAATATTTTAGGGCAAGCCTTCTCTGTGCGTCCTCAGTGTGCTCTGTGTCTCGGTGGTGGGTTTTTTCGTCGTAAATCACCACAGAGGCACAGAGTTCACGGAGGTTGCACAGAGGCTTGAGCTTAATCCGACAGACTCCTCCGCGGGCTAGGTTGGATTCGCCGTTTCGCTACTTTTGATATGTGATGATAATGGTGAGGTCGCCGGCGCCGGTTTGGACCAGGCCGTGTGAACTTCCTCCACGCGTAAGCATGGCGTCGCCGGCTTTGACGACAAACTCGTTGCCGTTGATAGTCATCTTTCCGGTGCCACCGATGATGTAGTAAACCTCATCCGTCGCTTGCAAGTGATATCCAATTGCCGCGCCGCGATGCAACACCCGTTTGCGAAAAGAGAACTTCAGATCCGGAACCTTGTCAAAAAAGATGTAACTCGTCGATGGCCCACCGCCGTTGTGTGGGCCGGGTTCATCCTGGGCCACGTCTTTGTCGTGCTGGATCACATATCCGTCAGCCGCGCCGGTGACTGATGGAACTGGGCCGTGGTTACGGGTTGACCGGTCCGCTAATGCCGCGCTTTGGCTAATAGCCAATGCCGCTGTGCAGGCGATGATAATCATCATGACAAGTACGGAATGCTGTCTTTTCATCGATACCTCCCTGGGCAATTGCGCTTTACGCCTGGTCTGAGCTTGTCGGGAAATTCAAAACAGTCTTTCTCTGAGCATCCTCAGTGTGCTCTGTGCCTCTGTGGTGAATTTACCAAGAGAAACCACCACAGAGACACAGAGCACACTGAGGATGCACAGAGGCTCGAGATCCTTCCGACATACATTCAAATTGTTTCCAGTTCTTGCAGCCGTTTTTCTTTACAAAATCGGTCCCCAGCTCTCCACCATAGTTCTCAACTCACTCATCTCCGCATCGGTGACGTTGACCAAAGGGGGCCGCACCGGGCCACCAGCCATTCCCAGAATATCCATCTGGGCTTTAACCACCGAAACTTCATAGCCCTTGCGACGCGCGCGAATCGCATAATGAGGGACGACATATTTGGCCATCAACTCGTTCAATGGTTCCGCATCATTCTGCGAAGCCAATTCATGAATCTTCAACGACAGCTTTGGGGCGATGTTAGCCAGACTGGAGGTGTAGGTGCGGATTCCCAGGCCGTAGTAACTGGGAGCCAGGTCGTCTCCAGCGCCGCCAATCCAGTGAAGCCTCTCTCCGACGCGATTGATAATCATCTGGTAGCGACGGATATCACCCTGGCCGTCTTTCCAGGCAACCAGGGTGGGAATGGCGGTAAGTCTTTCAACCATGGCGGGGCTAAAGGTCGCCCAGTCCCTCGCGTAGATAGCCATTCCCAAAGGAGTGGCGGTGCCGATTGAGTTGTAGTAGTGCCACATGCCATCGTCGTCCGCATTAGGGTAATAGGGTGGGAAAGCGAGAATGCCATCAACTCCCGCTCGCGCGGATTGCTGGGCCATTTCAACTGCCAGTTGCTGGTTAAATCCAACTGCGGTCAGGACCGGCAACTTGCCATTAACAACTTCCAGAGTTGCCTGGACCACCTCGAGATGTTCGCCGGGTGTCAGCGAATACATCTCGCCCGTTCCACCCGCAGCAATTACGGCGCAGATCGGATACTGCAGAAGTCTTTCGAGGTTTTTCCTGAGCCCGTTAAGATCGAGAGAGAGGTCTTTGTTGAAGGGGGTAACCGGAAAAGCAATGACCCCGGAGTAGCTGCTGCGCAGTTCTTGCGGATCCATGATTTTTCTCCCAACTAGGTCAGAAGTCAGAAGTCAGAGGTCAGAAGTCAGAAGTCAGAGGTCAGAAGTCAGAAGTCAGAGGTCAGAAGTCAGAAGTCAGAAGTCAGAAAGTGAGAAATCAGTTGCTGAAGTGGTTTGCATTAACATTTCTGAATCCTTGACCTCTGATCTCCGACCTCTGACTTCTGACCTCTGACCTCTGACCTCTGATTATGCGGCAACTGGTCCAGACTCAGCGTCCAGGGCCGTGCGGCCGATAAGAAAAACATAAGCAAAGATCCCGACGACCAACAGTAATCCACAAATGATGAAGGCCCACTCAAAGGAATCGGTCTTGTCCGCAATGTAGCCGGTAAGAAAAGGTGCGATGATGCCGCCCAGATTGCCACCGAAATTCTGAATACCGGAAACAGTGCCGACCAAAGTCTTAGAGCAGACCGCTTGCGTCAGCGTCCACGTGTTGGGCGAAGCCACACCTAAACCACAAAGCGAGATAGCCAGAAGCCAAACCGAAGTCATTCTGTCGTCAACCATCCCGGCCGGCACGATCAGCATGCAGAGAACGAGGCCAATCACAATAAAAGTCTTACGAACTGTAATCTCACCATAGCCTCGCCGGATCAGGTAATCGCTAAGGAACCCCGAAAAAACAATGACGACCGACATAACGAGAAAAGGAGCTGAAGTCCATACTCCCATTTCCGTGTCGGAGAAATGGCGCTCAAGTCTCAGGTAGCCCGCCAGCCATCTGGTGTAAACGAACCACACATAGTCATAAGCAAAAAAACCGAGAAAGATCCCGAAGACTGTGCGATTTTTTAGCAGCGCCAAACTTTCAATGAAGGAGGATCCTTTCTTAATCGCGGCCGGGCCTGATTCTTTTCCGGCGGGAGGCTCCTCATCCCACTTGCTCAGGAATTTGTACCAGGGGAGAAACCAGAGTATCGGTACCAGACCAATCACCAGGAAAAAAAGTTTCCAACTATAGCGTGCCAAAAAATATGCGCCGATGGCGCCGGCCAGCGCCTGACCGATACGCACTCCGGTCAAATATGACGCCGTTACGATCCCGCGCTCTTTGTTTTGAAACCAGTTAGCCACCGCCCGAGCGCTGGCGGGGAAGGCAACTGACTGGCCGACACCCAGGACCAACTGGGAGATGATTAAGGTGTAGAAGCCACCGGCGAGTCCGGTGCAGGCAGAAGCAATGGACCAGACGATAAACCCGAGCGCGTAGGCTTTCTTAACCCCGAATCGATCCACCAGCCAGCCAGCCGGCATTTGCATGAATGAGTAAAGAAAGAAGAAAGCAGAAAGCAGGAACCCCATATCGGTTTTCGATATATTGAGTTCCTTGATCAGGGTGGGAGCAGCAAAGGGAAGTGCGCCGCGCTGGGCGTAACAAATCACCATGCCGGTGACTAAGAGAAGCATCAACCACCAGCGCTGCGGAGATGTCTTTAGATCTCTGGTTGGAATTGTCGGAACTTCGGACAAATTGGACGCGCCTCCTGAGGTTTCCATCCTCCTGAGCTTGATTGAAAAATTTAAGGAAAGAGAATGCTGCTAAGAAAATAAGGTGGTGAGTGGAGAACGAATGTTTACTCACCACCTTAGTTATGAAGTTCCGAAGTTCAAGCTTCAGGTTGGTGGTTAGCCAGGACGCAAGCTGAAGCTTGTACTCTAAGCTACAGGCCTCTAACGACGCGGGGCCGCCGAAATCTACAAAGCAAAGCTGCCATAGAAGGCGCTGTTCTCACCGGTTCTCTGCCAGGGATCACAAACGTCAGAGCCTGCAAAAAGTGCTTTCGTCGTGTAACCGACTTTGCGATTCTCGAGTGGCACCAACGGCGAATACCAAACGAGCTGCGGCATCTTGCAGCACAAGTCATCGGGCATGGCTTCTATATTGATCGAAGCGAAATCGCCCGCGGTCACCGCGTACGTCTTGTCTTTGTGTTCAAAGGTTAAAGGACCACGGCGCACCGAAATGATCTTGCCGAGCGATGCAGCATACCTACTCTTCAGGACCTCCAACATTGCGCGCGACTGTGCATCGGAAGCGATTTCACCGATGATAATTTCAGAGCGACGCGCGGTGCCCTCTGAAAGATTTGCATCGGCGCTCACAATGGCGACGATACGCACGCCCGCCACATTGACTCCGCGCCACTCGCCTGACTTCACGTTCCACGCCATTAGCGCGTCGCGACCGGCCGTGGTGAGTTCGCCATTGTAGTGACAGGCGCCGGCAAAAACGCTGGCCGTCCGCACCTCGACATACTCACCTTTAACAAAAGAAGTGTCCGCCTGCGAACTAAACGACAGGGAACTGCCCAATACGAGCAAGGCCCCCAGCAATATCGCGACTACCCAAAATCTTCGCATCCTCTTACCTCCTCAAACCTGTAACGCAAACGGTTAGTTTGCGGAGGCACCGTTGGCAGCCTTCTCGACTCCCAAGGGCCTCTTCTTCCGCCCTACGCAAACTAACAGTTTGCGTTACAAGGATTGACGCCATCATACACTCTCGAGCGCCGAGCTGTAACACGATCGGCCCGGGACGCACCGGTTCGGATTTACCCGTCCGCTGTCCGGTCCTATTACTTGCTGCGTCTCCCGGCACCAGCAGTGATTACTGGCGTCAATATATTGCGCAGCCTCAGTAGCCAGAGAGTCCATCATAAAAAACTTCTTCGAACGGAGCGAGCCGCAAAAGGGACTTTGAATCACAGCGCTTGCGGTGATTTCGGCGTTGCCCTCGTTTCTCTCATCTAATTCGTTTGCCATTTTCCTCTCCGATCGTCGCCGGAACTAAATACCTGTCCCGCCGGAAATAGGTCCAATAAGTCCTATTAAGCAATTCAGCCATTAACGGCCTTCGCCAGCGCGCGACGAACCAGCGTCTGTGCCAGCGGAACCTTGTAAGCGTTCTTCTCCAGTGGTTGCGCACCTTGTAACGCTAACCTGGCAGCTTCGGCCAGCACATCGGCACTTAGCGTTTTGCCCGCCAGGAACTGCTCCGCTTGTGGGGCGCGCCAGGGAATCGGGGCCACGCCACCAAGCACAACGCGAGCTTGCGAAATACTCTTGTTGGCTCCCAGTTGCACAGCCGCCGCCACCGAAGCCAGGGCAAAGTCCATCGATTCTCGTTCCTTGAATTTCAAATAAGTTGAACGTGCTGCAACCGATGAAGCAGGCACCTGAATCTGCGTGATGATCTCATCATTTTTGAGCACGTTCTCACGACGAATACTGCCGTCAGAGGGTAACGTGAAAAACTTATCGATCGGAATCACGCGCTTGCCGTCGGCACCGACAACTGAAACGCTGGCGCCGAGTGCGACCAGCATGGGCGCCAGATCTGAAGGATGGACTATGTATGATGGACCACCGCCGAAAATGGCGTTGTACTTATTCTCGCCGGTGGCGGCATAACATTCTGAGCCACCCTTCTTCAGACAGATGACCTCTTCCAGCCGGAAGTACCAACAGCGCGGACGCTGACAGAGATTCCCGCCGACTGTGCCGAGGTTGCGGATCTGCGGCGTGGCGATGGAATGTGCCGCTTCGGCCAGTCCAGGAAAATTCGAGCGGACTAAAGGATCTTCTTCGAGTTGACTTAGCGTAACCAGGGCGCCGATTGTTAATCCCGTGCGAGCATTACCCTGAATGCGGTCGAGTCCGCGAATGCCTTTGAGATTTACCACTCGTGTGGGACGCGTGGTGTAGTCCTTCATAGTGGTCAGAAGATCCTGCCCGCCGGCGATGGGGCGCGCGGCTTCATCGATGTCATTCGTCGCCGGTGCCGACTTCAGCAACTGAACCGCCTCGTTGATGGTTGTAGGGCTGGCCCACTCAAACGCTTTCATGCTGTTGTCCTCCCGTTCATCAGGGCCATCAGGATCTTGTCCGGGGTCATAGGCAGGTCATGGATACGTACGCCGCAGGCATTGAAGACTGCGTTAGCCAGCGCTCCCACTGAGGGAATGATGGCCGCTTCGCCTACTCCAATTACGGCTTCGCGTTTATCTTCATCATCGATGAGCGGAACCAGTTCAGGCATCTCCGCTGCCCCCGGCAGCTTGTAATCGCCAAAACCCGGATTGAGTTGGATCCCAAGCTTGGCGTCCATCACACGCTCTTCGGAGAGAACCATGCCGAGCGATTGAATCATGCCACCGTTAATTTGACTTTCAATAGCCAGGCGGTTAAGTGGCAATCCGACGTCCTGGACCTGGACCATCTTAATGGCTCGCACCCGGCCGGTTTCGGTGTCGACCTCAACTTCGGCAAAACAAGCGCCATGCACTCCGCTTGACTGGAGTTCAAACTGCCAATCGCCCCGGGCAGTCACTCCCGCTGAGGGCAGCGCCGCGCACGCTTGATTCCAGGTGAGCGTCTTCCCGCCACCACTGACGATGCCGTCTGCGAATTTGATCTCCTCCGGCTTTACGCCTCCCAGCAGCGGCGCGATCTTCTCAGCCATGGCCATACGAGCTTTATATGCGCCGTTCTTAACTGAAGGTGACAAAGATGCCGACGTCGTTGAGCCACCCGAAGCGTTGGCGCCTCCGAGGGTTGAGTTGCCGATCTTCTCAACTATGTCTTTCAGTTGCAGTCCCAACTCTTCTGCAACGATTGCCCTGGTAAAGGTGCGCGTGCCTGTGCCGAGGTCCTGGGTGCCTACTGCAACGACGACAGAACCATCGCGTGCGATGGTAACGTCAACTTTGCACTGGTTATTGCCGCCGCCTCCCCAGGTTCCCACGGCGCATCCGATTCCTCGCTTCAATGTTCCTTCGCCGCCGCCAGGAGTTTTATTGCGCCTGTCCCAACCAATTTCCCGGGCGCCACGATCAAGTTGCCGGTGATAGACCTTGTCTCTCAAATTCTTTTTGCGAAACTCTAAAGGATCCATGCCGAGCTTAGCGGCCAGATCATCCATCAGTGATTCCATCGCATAAGAGGCCTGCGGATGTCCCGGGGCGCGCATGGCTCGCGAAGAGTCTTCATGGGTGTGAATTGCGAAGCGTTCCCGGTATGCGTTCGTTACCCTGTAGATGTAGGGTTGACCTGCTTGTGAACCATCTCCGAGTCCGCCAAGTTGATACTGGATAGCCTGAAGCGCAACGAGGGTGCCGTCTTTGTTGGCGCCCGCTTTAAATTTCTGCCATGAGCCCGAGCGATTGCCGGCCAAAAGAAATTCGTCCTGTCGCGTCAGCATCAATTTGACAGGTGCTTTTGCTTGTTTGGCTAAACGACAAGCCAACGCACCTTCGATTCCGATACCAAACTTCGACCCAAACCCGCCGCCCATGTGTTCGACTATGGCCGTGACTTCGCTCTCCTTGAGACCCAATTCCCTGGCGGCATCTCCGGGGATCGTGAAGGTGCCCTGGGTGGACGCGTAAACGGTGGCAGTGTTACCACCGCGGAAGTCAACCACGTGCCCGTGAGTTTCCAGCGAGGCGTGATGAATGATCGGCGTGCGGTATTCGCCTTCGAAGACTACGTCGCAATTGTCCCAGGCTGCCGCGACGCGGGTGGCATAACCCAGGCTGTCCTTTGGTTCCAGATTGCCCTCGGGAAAAACCTTCGGCGCTGTTTCCTTCAAAGCGTCTTCTGCTCGGACCACGTGTGGTAGAACTTCGTACTCAACTTTTATCGCCCGGATCGCGTCCTCAGCGATTTCGGCCGTCTCGGCGGCAATTGCTGCAACCGGCTCGCCGGCGAAATTCACGAACGTGTCTTTGGGTTCGGCGGGCTTTGCCCCGCCGGTGTCTGAAGGCGAGCTGCGGTCAGGCTTGTCGAGTATGGTAACCAGGGCCTTCACGCCGGCCATGCGTTGTGCGGCCGTGGCGTCGATTCTGATCACACGCGCGTGGGCGTGAGGCGAGCGCAGTACTCGTCCGTACAGCATGCCCGAGAGTCTTTTGTCATAAGTGTATTCCGCAACTCCCGAGACTTTTAGCGGGCCGTCAACGCGTCTCATGTGATGATTGAGCAGCGTGTGCTTGTCATTGGGTCCCCAAACCGGACCGCCGACATCGTCAACTTCAATCTCGACCATGGTCTCGACGCCGTTAACAACTCTGGGAACTCTGACCTTTTTCTTTTTAGGAGGTGCCTGCTGCATAAGAGTCTCCGTCGGTAAGTAATGATCTGTAAGAGTGCCGGTAATAAGTGAGAGTCATCAAGCAACATTAGAAGCGAGCTGCAGGAGCACGCTAAAACTTTTGTCACTCGTCGCTGTTCACACCCTTGGCTGCCGCCAGGGCCGCCTCAAAAATTCTGGGATACGTGCCACACCGGCAGAAGTTTCCCTTGCACGCTTCGCGAACCTCGGGTCCGGTTGGGCTGGGATTCTTCTTCAGGTAAGCGGAAAGAGTGGTGACGAAGCCCGGCGTGCAGAAGCCACACATCAGGGCATCCTTGTCGACGAAAGCACTTTGAACTCCGTTGAGCGCGTCAGGCGAACCGAGTCCCTCAACTGTAGTTATCTCTTTACCCCTCGCATCTACGGCAAGTACGAGGCAAGAATAGACCGGCTTGCCGTCTAACAAGACTGTGCAGGCGCCGCAGGTTCCCACATCGCAGACAAGCTTGGGTCCGGTCAGTGGAGGATCGAGATTATTGCGCAGAGTGTTGAGCAGAGTAGTGCGCGGCTCAACCTTCGCCGTTCGTTTCTTGCCATTGATGTTCAGAGCCACATCGACATTACCTGATAAGGGCTGACCGGTTCCGGCTTGCGTTTCTTTCGCGTCTACTTCGACGAGTAGATTATCAGCGAACGCCGCACCGGCGCCGGCGATGCCAACGCCTTTGAGAAAACGCCGCCGGCTGGCATCGTGGGAAGCGTCAGGCTTCTTCTTGTTTTGGTCAGGGTCGTCTGTCATGGTTTCTCCTAACCCTTCTGAGTTTTCTTGCTTGATGCGCGCAATATGGACAAGCCGCAATTTCCTGTCAAGGTTTTTGTAGAAGAGAAGTTAATAGGACCAATAAGTCCTATAGGTCTTATTGGACTGTGAAACTCGATAGAAGCCGGGGCCCTCATTCGCTGTTTCTTTTCCTTCTAAAAGTCGTTGACAGTTTTCGCGGGTAGCCGCTAGTATCCGCTTTTGTCTTAAGTCGGGTCAAATTAAAAAACTACTTCGTAAATCTTTCTTCGCGGAGTGAACGCGTGTTGCAGCCAGCGTTTCGCTGCCGCCGGGTTCCCCATCTCGTTAATCAACAGGAGGAGCAAAATGTCTTGCAGGAGATCGCGAACGATTTCGCTTTTGTTGGGAGTCATTGTTTTTGGGCAGCTCTCGGCAATCACTCCAAACTCCGTCGCCCTTGCTGATTCGTCCCGCGCAAAGACCAGTGCAAAGCCTGCGACGGATTGGTCGAAGGAGATGGTGGAATCAACGATGAAGCGCTTTCCCACTGCCCAGGACCTCGGCTCGTGGGGATATGCGAAATCGCTCTATCTCTACGGCCAGTACCTCGTCTGGCGGAGAACCGGCGACAAGAGGTATCTCCAGTACATTAAAGATTGGATTGACTCCCATGTTGATAGCGAAGGCAATGTCTTCAACACCGACAAAGAAGGTAAGAAGACCGAGATAGCGTTTACAAATCTCGACAGCATGCTTCCCGGGAATCTTCTCCTCCTCCTTCACAAGGAAACAAAAGAAGCGAAGTATAAAATTGCCGCCGATAAGATCAGGAAGAAGTTTGACACTTACAAAAGAACGAGTGAAGGCGGCTTCTGGCATGCGGAAGGTCAGAGCCGCCAATGGCAGTTGTGGGCTGATGGTGTTTTCATGTCGATGCCTTTCCTGGTGAGATATGGCCATCTCTATGGAGATAGCACCTATACAAATAACGAAGCGACGAAACAACTGATCATCTACGCCAGCCACTTAAATGATCCGAAGACTGGTCTAATGTTCCATGCCTACGATGAGAGTGGCGCTTCAACCTGGGCGGATCCGGCGACCAAACATTCGGCGGAGTTCTGGTGCCGCGCGATTGGCTGGTTCGGCATGACCTTAATTGAAGTACTGGAGACCCTGCCTAAGGATCACCCTAACCGGCCCAAGTTGATTGCTCAGGTCCGACAACTGGCCAAGGCTTACACAGATTTCCAGGATCCGAAGACCGGGCTTTGGTACCAGGTAGTTAACAAAGGTGATTTGCCGGGCAACTGGCTGGAGACCTCAAGTTCCAGCATGTACACGTACATGCTTTCGATGGGTGTGAAGCGAGGTTATATCGACAAGAAGTACATGAATACGGCAAAGAAGGGATATCAGGGTGTATTAACGAAGATTTCTCTTGATCCGGATGGCATGACAAACATTGTCGACATTTGCGAAGGGACCAATGTCGCTGACATCGCCTATTACTTCGCCAGAAAGAGAAATGTAAACGACTTCCACGGACTTGGTGCATTCCTGATCATGAATGAACACATGACGACAAAGGGAGCACCCAGACGATTACTCGCCGATTGAAGCACCTCTAAGCAGTTTGCTGGCGGCTTTGCCGCTTTCCGTGCAGTAAGCCTGTGGCTTACTGAAAGACCGAGTATTTGTTTGAGGCTCCGCCTCCGCGTTGACTGCGTCACGGCACGAACACGGAGGCATAGCTCATCCTGAACAGCGCTTTCCGGTAAGCCATAGGCTTACCGCACGGAAAGCGCAAAGCCGCCGTTTATCTGGCAAGAACTTTTTTACAATCACTGACAGATCTATTCTCCAACTTTTCTCATTTGGTACCACACACTTCCGCCATAATAAGTGAAATGGTTTATCCAATTTTCTCGCGAGTTGGGTGAAAACCATCTCCAGCGGCGTCCAGCCCGTACCGTGCAGAGCTCTTCAAACCCTCACTTCTTGAGTCAAAGTGCATTGAAAACCTTGAAAATATTTTTGGCGAATCCTAAATTAAGGGTTGACTCCGCAGCTAATTGGTAGTATACGTGCCGGCATATGGGGCTAAATGGTTACACCAATTCAAACGGTGAGGACGGAAAGGTACCAGCACCGTCAGGGTCCGGGCAGACCACCGAGGAAGTGGTTGCGCGCGTATCCGAGCTAATCAAAGGCGCTCAGCTCAAGGCTGGTGATCGTTTACCGCCTGAACGCGAGCTTGCCAAGCGACTCGGTGTTAGTCGCCCATCGTTGCGAGCTGGGCTACGGGCCATGTCGTCGATGGGAGTGCTCAAATCCCGGCAGGGAGCTGGAACTTTTGTCGCCGATGGTCCCCCTATGCTGGACAGCGAGCCTCTTCGATTGCTGGCTTCATTACATGGTTTCAGCTTTAACCATATGTTCGAGACTCGATCGATTCTCGAGGTTGGGGCGGCTGGCCTGGCCGCCGAACACGCCACCGGTGAACAGCTCGCGACGCTGGCTGATGAGATTGCGGAGATGTATGCCAATCTTAATGACCCGCAGCAATATCTTGTACACGACATCTGTTTTCATCGCGCAGTAGCAGCGGCGTCAAATAATCCTACCCTCGTAACCTTAGTGGAAATGGTTTCCGCCGTAATGTATGAGCGCCGGCGAGAGACAATAGAGCGGGCCCATGACTTCAGCGAATCGCTGGAGTTGCACCAACAAGTCTATCGTGCGATCAGGGCCCGTCAGCCAGAAGAAGCCCGGGCTGCGATGCGAGAGCACATTGTCAGAGCGCAACGCGCCTTCGCGCTTGAAGAGAGCGAAGAACACACAAACCTGGTTACCAGTAACAGAACAGGCGAACACGTAGGGTTGTGAACTGCTGGATGGCGTTCCCCCCCGAAGTTCGTCTGCCTTTGGGAATTTGTTCGAAGACAAGACAAACAATTGAAGGGTTTCTGAGCGGGCAGCTTAAGAGGAGAAACTCCCTAAGCTGCAGTCGCGTTAGGCCGAGGATCATGGTGATCCCGGTGATTGGCGGAAAAGATAACAACGAATCCGTGTTTCGGATCATACTTTTGAAGGAGAACTCCATGTCAGTTAATAGTCTTCGTTATTTCAAATTGACGTTGAGCATGTTGGCGACGCTGCTGCTCATCTGCATATTGGGAGTATCTGCGTTTGCCCAGTCAATAACCGGATCGATCTCAGGCTCAGTGACGGACCTGACGGGCGGTATCCTCGTCGGAGCCAGCGTCTCCCTGCAAAACGATCAGACAGGCACGACCCGAACGGCTACCACAAACGATGAAGGCAGATTCTCTTTCTCTGCTTTGCAGCCTGGAGTCTATACACTTTCCATACAGCAGCAGGGATTCCAACGCCTCGAAAGAAAGAACACCGTGCTAAGTGCCAACGAGAACCTGGCGCTCGGTGACTTGAAATTGCAGGCCGGCCAGGTCAGCGAAACAGTGATGGTGATGAGCGAAGGTGAGCAGGTGGAGACGCAGAGCAGCGACCTGACCGCCAGGCTGACGTCAGATCAAATCGATCTGATCTCAACCAAGGGACGCGACATCACATCACTCTTGCGTCTGATTCCGGGAACTACGAATGAAGACGACGTTGAATCATACGGTGGCGGATTCGGCACCGATTTGCCTTTCATATCCGGCCAGCGCGGGCGTTCCACCGTACCCACCGTTGATGGATTGAATGCCGGCGAGCCGAGCGGCTCGAATAAATTGAGCATGAGCATCAATCAGGACGCCGTTGCTGAGGTGAAGATTCTGCGCAATAACTATGCGGCGGAGTATGGCAATAATGGCGGCGCGATTATCAACATCATTTCCAAGGGCGGTGGCAAAAACTATCGCGGGAGCGCTTATTACTTCTTGCGCAATGAAGCACTCAACGCCAACAGCTTTTTCAATAACAAAGGAGGCCTGCCGCGGCCGCTCTACCGGCATAATATCTGGGGCTTTAACTTTGGCGGCCCGATGCCAATCCCAAACTTTGGCGAGGGCGGAGCTTCCCTGGAGCGGAAGAAAGCAAACTTCTTCGTTTCATATGAGAAGCCCCACACGATCCAACCAACTAATCCTATTTTCGTAACGGTCCCGACCGCCCTGGAACGAGCGGGCGACTTCTCCCAATCGTTTAATTCAAGTGGGAACCTAATTATCGTCAACGATCCTTTAACCGGTTTGCCGTTCCCTGGGAATAGAGTCCCAAGCTCGCGTTGGAATCAAAGCACGGCGGCCTTCCTGAGAGTTTTCCCTTTACCAAATACGCCGAATGGCCGGACGCAAACGGGCACTCAATACAACTTTGTGACGCAGAAGAGCGTTGACGTTCCCAAGCGCAGCCTGGTCCTCCGTTTTGACTACAAGCCGACTCACAACGACAACATCTACTGGAAGGGTCAATGGTTTACCTCTGATAACGTCGGATTCGGCACCTCTGGATGGCCCAGCGGTGATCAGAATCGTTGGGGCATAAATTCCCACTATCTCTACAACGACGATGGCTGGTCGGCTAACTGGGTTCACGTCGTCAACAAGAGCACGGTGAATGAATTCATGTTCAGTATGCGGCACGATTCCGAAGGCTTCGTCCCGGTTCCGGATACCTTAGAGAAGGTCCTCAGATCGTCGATTGGTTACACGGCGCCTCAGCTATTCCCTGAAAACAATACTCTGGGAACGGTTCCTAACGTTACAAATTTCACTGGTGTAGCCGGCACTCCGGCGCTCATCAACTGGCTTTCCCGCTGGGGTGAGGTTGGAAACGATTATGTGAAGCCGTCGTTTGCCGACAATCTTTCCTACAACCGCGGAAACCACAGTTACAAATTTGGTCTGTACTACGAGCACATGCTGAACGGCGAAGCGGCGGGCAGCAACTGGGCGGGAACCTTGAGTTTCACCAACAGCACCAGCAACGGCTGGAATACCGCTGCCGGAAACACGGGCCATCCTTATGCGAATGCACTACTCGGAAATTTCCAAAGTTATACGGAAAACCAGTTTAGGCCGCATACAAATATTGAGATGAAAATGCTTCAATGGTATGCACAGGACCAGTGGCGGGCAAAGAGGAATCTTTCTCTGACCTATGGTGTGCGATTTGGCTACCACACGCCGTATGCCCAACGCAATGACGTCGGCTCCAGCTTCGACCCATTCAAGTATGATTCTTCGAAGACCTTTCTTTATGTACCTTATTGCATTGGCCAACCCGGTGGGATCCCGCCGGCCGGGACTACTTGTTCTTCAGCTAACCAGCGTGCAGTAGATCCGCGCGCGCTCGGCGGTGGCGCTGTGCCGACGGCTTCGCAGTTGTTAGCCGTTTCGCTGGTTCGTTCGGTTGTCCCCGGATCTGACACCCTCAATGGATTGTGGCTGGCTCGGGATCCCAACACAGTCAGGGGATATCGAAAGTTCCGACATCACGGCATTGATGTCGAACCGCGGCTCGGTTTCGCCTACGACCTCAGCGGTAAGGGAACGACAGTCTTGCGCGCAATGGTCGGCGTTTACCATTCGCCGCGAGCGGGCGGCGGCACGACCGGCGACTTGACCGGGAATCCACCCGAGCAAAGAACCTACACTATCACTAACGGCAATATTTCAAATCTCGCGGCGCTTGCAGCGATCGTGCGAACTACTGAGCTGGTGTTTCCGACCGGCGCGATTCGTGGACTTGAGCGCGATTCACATACTCCCGAGATCTACAACTTCTCGGTGGGCGTTCAAAAGGACATTGGTTGGGGGACCATCGTCGAGGCAAGCTATGTTGCATCGCGGGCGCGCTGGTTAGGTGAACAGCGCAATATCAATTCGATCCCGGATGCGGCTCGATTCGTAAATTGCGCTCTGCTTCCTGCAGGTGTCCCTTGTCACCCTGAAAACAGGGATGGGTCTGTCGCAACCAGTACGACCAACGCTACCACAGGAGCCCGGAATAACGATTTCCTGCGTCCGTTTTTGGGTTACGGCGATATCAATCAGGTAACCTGGTCGGGTAGCTCACGATACGATTCACTTCAGATTCAAGCGAACCGCCGATACCGAAAAGGTTTTCGCGCCGGTCTCGCCTATACCTGGGGGAAGTCAACCGACCCGACCAGCGACGATCGAGATGGGTTGGTCTACGCCAATGGCACGGCTTTCGGTGGACGTGACTACAACACATTCAACGTAGCTCCTTCGGACTACGACCAGCGACACGTTTTTACCGTCAACTATATTTGGGATGTTCCGCTTTTCAATAAATCCGGTAACCGGTTTCTAAAGTCCTTCATTGGTGGCTGGCAGCTTTCGGGTACAAGCTCCTTCGCCACCGGAAAACCGAAAGACGTGACAGTTTCCTACTCCGGCACGGCGGTCAATGTTACTAACGGCCAACCGTGCCCTGCCGGTTCTTTTGCCGGAACTCCAAACGCGACGACCGGATTGACGTCCTGCGCACCCATCACGGATTTCACCGGTGGTTCAGCCAACGCGCTGCCCTTCGTAAGTTGCGACAGTGCCAATCAGGGCGTAAGTGGAACTGACCCGACGGGCACGCCTCTATATCTAAATGCTGCGTGCTTCAGCAGACCCACCAAATATGGCGATATTGGCAACATGCCGCGAAACTTCGGCCGGCGGCCAAATATCTTTAATAACGACCTGGCGTTCTTTAAGAATATCTCCCTGGGTGAAAAACGCTCCATTCAATTACGTTGGGAGATATACAACCTTTTCAATCACACGAACTTTAGCGACCTCGATGGTGCTTTGACCTTTGGCCTGGTCCAGGTCAACCCGAATCCCGGCGTTACCTGTTCGCTAACCAATGTTTGTAAGGCGGAGTACCAGCAAACCAATACCCGCTTTGGAGCACCGACATCCGCTCGTTCGCCGCGCGTGCAACAAGCGTCAATCAGAATCAATTTCTAGGGGGGTGCCAGGAGTCTTAGTTAGTCAGAGTCTGCTCAGCTAGTTCCTTCGTGCGATGTTTAAGCGGAGGAGATTAAACACCGGTACAAGGGGATTGCCAGAATTGGGACTACTTTGAAGGAGGCCTCCATGTTCACTTTTACTCGTCGTTGTTCCACCCTGGTGTGGGGCACGTTATCGGTTCTGGTGTTTATTGCGATGCTGGGAATTACGGCCCTGGCGCAGACAATAACCGGATCAATCTCAGGCACGGTGACAGATCTCACCGGTGGAGTTCTGGTCGGGGCTACCGTCACATTGCAAAGCGACCAGACTGGAACAACTCGCACCGCCATCACGGGAGAAGAAGGACGATTTTCTTTTGCCGCCCTGCATCCAGGCGTTTATACAATCTTCGTGGAACAACGGGGATTTCAGAGGCTCGAAAAAAAGAACACGGTCTTAAGCGCTAATGAGAGCCTGGCCCTCGGCGACCTGAAATTACAGGCCGGCCAGGTGAGTGAGACAGTCACGGTGATGAGCGACGCTGCAATCGTAGAGACGCAGAGCAGCGATCTATCGGCCCGGCTCACCGCGGATCAGCTCAATCTGATATCGACCAAAGGGCGTGATGTCACTTCGCTTTTGCGCCTGATACCGGGAACTTCCAACATCCCTGACGTTGAAGCCGTGGGTAACGGGTTCGGCACCACCTTGCCGAACTTCTCCGGCCAGCGCTCCCGTTCTACGGTGGCCACCGTTGACGGTCTGAACGCCAGCGAGCCCAGCGGCAGTAACCTGTTGAGTCTCACAACCAGCCTGGACGCTATTGGCGAAGTCAAAGTGCTGCGCGATAACTATTCCGCGGAATATGGCAATAACGGCGGGGCCATGATCAATATCGTTACCAAGGGCGGTTCAAAGAATTACGCCGGCACCGCTTACTACTTCCTGCGGAATGAAGCTCTCAACGCCCCAAACTTCTTCAACAATAAAGCCGGCCTGAAGAAGGCGCTCTACCGGTTTAAGTACTGGGGCTTTAATTACGGTGGTCCAATGCCGCTACCGCGGTTCGGTGAAGGCGGACCTTCACTTACCAAGAACAAAGCCTTCTTCTTTTTCAACCTGGAGAAGCCGCGCACGATTACGCCCACTGACCCGGTCTTCGTTACGGTGCCGACTGCGCTCGAACGAGCAGGTAATTTCTCGCAGTCGAGAAATTCCAGCGGCGCGCTACCGGTAGTTATTGATCCACTCACCGGTTTACAGTTCCCGGGCAATATCATTCCCACGAACCGGATTAACCAAAGCGCGCAGAATTTGCTCAACTACTTTCCGTTGCCGAATTCGCCGATCGCCAGTAATCCGGGACGGTACGTCTTTCAACGCAGCGTAGACGTGCCCAAGCATAGCTATCTTTTCCGGATCGACGTGACGCCGACAGCCAACGACAGCATTTATTTCAAAGCACAGTGGTGGACTTCGGACAACGAGGGAACAGCGACCTCGGGATGGCCCAACGGGGCCAACGGCGTCGATAGGTGGGGCATTCGCTCACACTACCTTTATACGGATGACGGCCGGTCCGCCAACTGGGTGCATACCTTCAATTCGAGCGTGGTAAATGAATTCAATGTCGGCTGGCGAACCGACACTGAGGGGTTCATTCCGACAACTGGTTTCGCTGAAGGCTTAACCAGATCCGCTTTGAACTACACGGCGCCGCAACTCTTTCCGCAAAACAACAAACTCAATCTGGTCCCCGTTGTAACTGGATGGAGCAGCGTGGCCGGCAACCCGGCAAATATAAACTGGCTCAATCGCTGGGGCGAGGTTGCCGCAGACCATATCAGACCGTCCTTGTCGGATAACCTTTCGTACACCAGGGGCAATCACAGCTTTAAATTCGGTGTCTATTTAGAAAGGTTGTTCAATCGGGAAGCGCCCGGAGGAACCTGGTCGGGGCAACTCGACTTCGGTACAGGCACCGGAACCGGTTTCACTGTCTCAACACCGACTAACCTTGGCACCGGCAATACTAACTTTGCTTACGCCAACGCGATTCTGGGTAACTTCAATACTTATACCGAACAGAGTTCGCGCCCGTTCACTAACTTACAACTGAACCAATTTCAGTGGTACGGGCAGGATTCGTGGAAGGTCAACCGGCAGCTGACCCTGAACTACGGAATGCGATTTGGCTATACCTCGGGCCAATTTCAGCTTGATGGCCAGGGGTCCAACTTTGATCCCAGGCGTTTTGACCCGGCCAAGGCGTCGTTGTTGTACGTTGGTTTTTGTACGGGCTTGCCCGCATCGCAAAATGGCGTTCCTGCTTTTGGGACCGCTTGTGCGACAAACAATCAGTTTGCGGTTGATCCACGAAACATCGGAAACGGAGCCGTGCCCACAGCCAGTCAACTCTTGAATAAGAATCTGGTGCGCGCGCTCATTCCAGGGACCGGTGATCCGTTGAACGGCCTGGCTCTGCCGACTGACCCGAATACTCCGCGGGCGTACCGGCGCACACCACCGATTTATTATGAACCTCGTATTGGTTTTGCCTGGGACGTCTTCGGTCAGGGCAAGACTGTGCTTCGCGGCATGGCCGGCATTTACCATTCGCCGCGCGTTGGCGGAGGAACAGGCGGCGCGAGCAGCCTCGGAAACAACCCTCCACAGCAACGCACTTTCCAGATTCTCAATGGCAACATCAACAACCTTGCTAATCTCACTAACACAGCAGCGCTGTTCCCGGTGACGATCAGCGCGCTCGAGGTTGATTCCAACATACCCACTATCTACAACTTTTCCGGGGGTGTGCAGCAGGATATAGGCTTCAAGACAGTAGTCGAATTCAGTTACGTTGGATCGTTTGCCCGGCATTTGGGAGAGAGGCGAAACCTGAATGCAATTCCGGACGCAGCTAAGTTTGTAGATTGCACCATCACCGCCAGGTACAACGTTCCCTGTCATCCGGAAAACAGAGATCCGTTTACCGCCAGCAGTGCTAAGAACAACGACTTATTGCGGCCTTACAGAGGCTTCGGCGACATCAACGACGTGATGTATTCCGGAACCTCGAACTATAACGGTTTGCAGGTCCAGTTGAATCGACGCTACACGCGTGGGTTCCAGTATGGAGTTGCCTATACCTTCTCCAAGTCGTTTGACTACGCCAATGACGACTCATCAGACGTCTCTTTCCCGCGTCCATACAAGGCCTTTAACTACGGACTGTCAGACTTCGACCAAACCCATATTCTTACGGTTGCCTACATCTATGACGTTCCCGGTCTCAGCAAGAGGTGGAACAACGGTTTCGTGAAAGCGCTGCTTGATAACTGGCAACTTTCCGGCACCAGTTCTTATGCCACCGGCCGGCCGAAGAACCTCACAGTGACCTACACCGCGGGCACGGCCACGATCACGGCCGGACAAACGTGCCCGCCGGGATCTGTGCAGACGTCGGCGACGGTGTGCACGATGATCACCGATTTCACTGGCGGAACGGTCAACGCGCGTCCAAACGTCATTTGTGACCCACGACAGGGCGCAAGTGGATCCGATCTAACCGGCTCAGCATTTGTCATCAACACATCATGTTTCGCCGTGCCCACCGCTTTGGGCCAGATTGGAAACCTCGGAAGAAACGCAGTTCGGATTCCATCGGTCTTTAACAACGATCTGGCGGTTTTTAAGAACTTCAAGATCGGAGAATCGCGTGGCGTGCAACTGCGCTGGGAGATGTACAATATCTTCAATCACGCAAACTTTGACGACATTGACGGGGCCATGGTCTTCGGCCTGGTCCAATCCAACCCGAATCCAACTCTGGCGTGTACCGCCGCCGGGAATACATGTACGGCGTCGATAAAGCAGACCAGAACTACTTTTGGGACACCGACAACTGCGCGCACACCCCGTGTGATGCAGGGGTCAATTCGAATTAACTTCTGATTCCTGTGAACCGGGGACCTGCCACTCACGAAACTGAGACGAGGGTCCCCGGCTCTGCCTCGCGTTAGTCAATATTAACCTTACGAAGGTTTTCGCCAATGTCTCGACCATTGGGCGCTGCGGCACCCCAAATTCATTCTTTCAGGGAGGCCATGAGATGACTTCTATACGATTAGCGCTGGCAACGTTACTGCTAATAGTTCTTTCGGCAACATTAGTCTTCGCCCAAACAGCCACGGGAGAAGTAAATGGAACAATCTCGGACCCTAACGGCGGGGCCGTGCCGGGTGCGACGGTAAAGCTGATCAATCAGGCCACGAAAATCGAAATCGAGGCAACCGCTAATCAAAACGGTTCCTTCACCTTTGTAAATGTGAAGCCTGCAGACTACGTACTCAGAGTTGAAGTGTCAGGTTTCAAGCGATCGCAAACTGCCCCGTTCAATCTGGGGGTCAGTCAGACAATTACACAAAACGTTGTGCTTACTGTGGGGGAGGTCACTGAGGTCGTTGAAGTGACAGCGGCCTCAGAGCTGGTCCAGGGATCGACTTCGGAGTTGGGCACGGTCATCTCCGAAAGAACGGTCCAGGATCTGCCCTTAAACGGAAGGAACTTTACCCAGCTATTGACGCTCGCGCCCGGCGTGACACCAGTCTCTACCTCGCAGAACCGTAGCATCGGTGGGGTTGAAGGGAACGTCGGACTCCCCAATTCGGGTTTTTCCGATGCCTCATTTCACGGGCAACAAAACCGGTCGAAGCTATATTTCTACGATGGAATCATCAACACCAACATTCGCGGGCCAAACTACATTGTGATCCCGAATATTGATTTGATTCAGGAATTCAAAGTAGTTGGACACGATGCCAAGGCCGAGTTTGGCGGGGCCGCGGGTGGCATCGTAAACCTGGTTTCGAAGTCGGGCGGAAACCGCTTTCATGGTGGGGCCTTCGAGTATGTTCGCAATGACGCGTTTGACGCTCGGAACAGCCTTGACGTTTGTACTACGGCGAGGTGCAAGGCAGGTGAGCTGGTACCGAAGAAGCCGCTACCATTCCGTCAAAATCAGTTTGGCGCTGTTCTAAGTGGGCCAATATTTAAGAACCGCACCTTCTTCTCCGGGGGATACGATGGCTGGCGTTACAGCCAGGCGAACCTGGGTTTGGCTTATGTGCCTACGGCGGCCGAAGTCGCCGGTGATTTCACTAACACACCTTTCCGCCGCGACATCTACAATCCTTATTCAACCCGCACGGTGGGCGGCGCGCTGGTCAGGGATAGATTTCGTTGCGATGCCGCAGGCAATCCACTGCCGGTCGATGCCTTGAAGCGCCAGGACCAGACTATCGGAGCTCCCTGCTTCAAGCTTCCACAGGCGTTAATTTTTGCGCCGATGCAGCAGTTTTTCCAGCAGTATTCGGCCCGGCCTAACCTGTCGGGAGATGCGACAAATAATTTTGCGCAAACCCGACCGACTCTCAACAACTCAAACGGCTATCAGATTAGAATCGATCACCGTTTCAGCGACAGTGACAACATTTTCGGCCGCTTCACCCAACAGAAAGTAAGTGTTTTCAATCCAATTGGCGACAACGGCTCTACCTCTGGCAGCTCGAAGGGGCGCAACTATGGTGGTGGTTGGACGCATAGCTTTGGTCCGACGCTAATTCTCGATCTGCGCGGCGGTTACGCCGGTAGACCAGGTGTGGATGCCAGCCAGCAAAACCAGCATGAGGCTGGAATCGATCCTTTGAAGTCATCGGGATTCAAGGACATCGACAAGTATGGCGGCTTGCTTGTCACCCTTTCCAATTGGATTGCGGGCGGCAGCAACAATTTTGGTGTGCGCGGCCCGGCTTTGAGGGAAAACCCAAACTGGAGCGTGACGCCAAATCTTACCTGGCTAAAGGGTCAACACAATATCAAAACCGGTTTCTGGTATATCGAAGCCAAACGGATTCAGTTGAATACGTTTCAGACCTATACCTTCAGCGATGACCAAACCCGCGGCACAGCGGCTAACCAAACGGCTACCGGCTTATCGCTGGCCTCGGCCCTGTTGGGGTTTCCAAATACCTTCGCCGCGCAACTGCCCGTACTACATGGCGGCACGGTCCAATTCAAGTATTCTTCCTGGGCCGCGTATGTGCAGGACGAATGGAAAGTGCGTCGCGACCTGGTCCTGACACTCGGCCTGCGCTACGACTATGTTAACCAGCCGCGGACCATCGATGGCCGGCTGTGGAACGCGCTTGATCTCGATAATCAAAAATGGATTGTCGGTGCCTCCGTGATGCCGCCCTTTTGCAGCGCGGCCCAGTCGTCGCCCTGTATCCCCGACGGTTTCAAGACCGATGCACATTTCGCCAACGTCGTATTGGCGGGGCGAGACAATTTTGGCCCACCTCCGATCAAAGACAACTGGGGTCCGCGCATCGGGGTAGCCTGGACCTTCAACCCGAAGACTGTCATCCGGGCCGGCTATGGGCTCTACTGGGACACGCTTCCAGCGCGGAGCCAGTACGCACAGAATGATCTCGAAGCTACCGTTTGGCCCGATGCTACAGCCTTCTCCGGCGGCCCGACGAATACCGCTGCAATCTTCAATGCCGGAACGCAAGCCAACATTATTCAGGTGCAGGGTCAGGGCTTTGCGACTCCATTGCCGACAACCACTCCCTGGGGCGTTGGCAGTTTCCCGAATAACCCGAGGTATAAAGATCCGTATTCGCACCAATGGCACTTCGAGGTTCAGCGGGAGCTGACACCTTCCACGATGATCTCCGTAGCGTATGTAGGCAGCAAGAACGGCAGACTCCCATACTCCGGAAACGCTAATGCCGCCCGGCAGGCATCGAGGAACACCTGCGCAGCGAGCGACGGTCCATGCAATACCGCTTTTCTCGCTTCAGTTGATGCGTTGCGTGTGATGCCCTGGGTAGGGGCCGGTTTGAACTATACGCAAAACACCGGCTACTCAAACTACAATGCGCTCGAGTCACGATTCCAGCGGCGGTTCACCAGGGGCCTGAGCACGCTCGTTTCCTATACGTGGGGAAAATCAATAGACGTGAGCAGTGGCTATTTCAATGTGGAGAATGGCCCGGGCGGAAGCGCCACGATTCAGAATTACTATGACCAGAGTACGGCCCGCGGCGTTTCCTCCTACGACATTACCCACTTTCTTTCGTGGGCTAACGTCTACGAGCTTCCCTTCGGCCGCGGCAAGCGATGGTTCAAGAGCGGTCCCGCATCATGGCTGCTCGGAGATTGGCAGGTGAATTCCATCGTCCAGTTGCGTTCGGGCGCTCCCTACAACCTGGTAATAACCGGCGACCTGGCCAATCTACGTGGGACTGGCTCAAGTAGTCCTAACAACTACCTGCGGCCAAACATAATCGCCGATCCATTCGTGGCGGGGCCGGTGGCCGCCAATCCAGATCCACTCTGCCAGAAGACTATTTCCAACGGTGGCCGGGCTGCAGATGCGGTACATACTCCATTGACCTGGTTTAATCCCTGCGCCTTTGGGATCCCGAACAACACCGGCTCGTTCGGCAATCTCGGCCGGAATGTTTTTCGTGGTCCATCGGTCTACAACGCGGACCTATCGCTCTTCAAGAGCTTCAACATTCGAGAAGGAATGAAGCTGCAGTTCCGCGGGGAAGCATTCAACATATTCAACATCCAAAACCTGGAAACTCCTTCCGCGGTTACTATCAATACCAATGCAACGTCAATCGCTGCGGGTGCCGGAAGAGTCACTGCACTGGCCCAGGGAACAACTCCGAGGAATTTGCAGTTTGGGATCAGGTTTGTGTTTTAACGGGGGGACACAATCGGTACGTTTGCGGCTGGCTGTCTTCAGTTTCGAAGTAATAGCTAAGACAGTCAGCCATTTTCTTCATTACGAGGGAAGCCGTTACTAAACTCTAGTTTAGAAAGCGGACTTGTCCGCCCGCCGCGTCGCGGACACAAGTGTCCTCTCTAAACGAGATTTAGATGATGTTGCTCTAAACGAACATTGGGATGATGTTGCTGAAACTGCTGAAAAGTCTTCTGGTGATTCTTCTGGCCGCCGCTGGTCCGGTGAGCGGACAGCAGAATGGACTTTCGTCGGCGAGGGGACGCGATGAAAAGGCGGTTGAGGAAGCGGTCCACGGGTGGTGGACCGCTTCCATGAAAACGCACGAACGCCGGATTGCCTGGTGGCGTCAGTCTGAGTTCGGCTGCTTCATTCACTGGGGTGTCTATTCCACCTTCGGCGGCGAGTGGAACGGCAAACCTTTCCGAGGCTATGCCGAACACATGATGCGTAGCCAGAAGATTCCGCGCGCGGAATATGTTGAAAAAGTTGTCTCAGTTTTTAATCCGGTTAAGTTCGATGCGGAAGAGTGGATTCAATTGATCAAGGGCGCCGGGATGAAGTACGTGATCATTACTGCAAAACATCACGATGGTTTTGCGATGTACCCATCTGCGGTGAGTCGCTACAACATTCGTGACGCCACGCCATTCAAGCGCGATCCGATGCGGGAACTGGCCGCTGCAGCCAGGAAACATGGTCTCCGCTTCGGCTTTTATTATTCGCACGCTTTCGACTGGGAACACCCGGATGCACCCGGCAACGATTGGGACTATGACAATCCCGGTGGCGACAAGGGACTGCATGGCGGAGTGATGTGGTACGACCAGCATCCTGAGCTACTGGCCAGGGCGCAAAAGTACGTAGACGAGAAAGCCATTCCGCAGATTGTCGAGTTGGTCAAAAACTATCAGCCTGACATTTTGTGGTTTGACACGCCTGGAAAAATACCACTCTCGGAGAACCTGCGGATTATGAAAGCCGTTCGGCAGGCCGCTCCGGAAGTGGTTATCAACGGGCGGTTGGCACGCGGGGCTGGTCGTTCGTTCGGTGATTACAAGAACACCGCCGACCGCGCCGCTGAGATAGTACCAACCGAAGGCGACTGGGAGACGATTCCTACTACCAACGAATCCTATGGCTACCACCAACACGATACGAGTCACAAGCCGGTTTCCCACTTCATTCAACTAATGGCCAAGACAGCGGCGCGCGGTGGAAACCTCCTGATGAATATTGGTCCCAAAGGCGATGGAACCATCGATCCGAAAGACCAGCAGATACTCATGGGAATCGGGAAGTGGTTGGCTGTGAACGGTCAGAGTATTTACGGTACCGAGCGCACACCTCTTCCCGTCCAGACCTGGGGAGAATCCACTCGCCGGGGAAACACATTGTATCTGCACGTCTTCAACTGGCCTGGGAGTGGAAAGCTGACCGTAGGTGGAGTCAAGAGCGATGTCAAAAAAGCCTATTTGCTCACGGATTCAAAACGGAAGTCGCTTAAGACTATCCGGCTAAATGAAAGCGATGTCGTAATTGAAGTCCCCCGCAAACCTCCCGATCTGGCCGATGCCGTGGTGGTCGTGGAAGTCCGTGGTCCAGTCGAAGCTAACCCAATCCGCTTGCTGGCGAGTGTTGGGCCGGCGAATGTTTTGCGCACGTTCGATGGCGATCTTCACGGCCAGGGTCTTCGCTTCGGCGATGGTAAAGCGGCCCGGGCTTACGTCTTCGAGTGGCGAAATCCTGCGGAGTGGGTCGGCTGGAAGGTGCGACTGAATGATCCGGCTGAGTTTGACGTCCTGGCAAAATACACCACCGGTTCAACGGCAAACCGTGGGATGTATAGCGTAACTATTGGCGATCAGGTTTTGAAAGCCACCGTTGAGCCAACTGCCAACGAGAACCAATCGGCCACTGCGCGTTTGGGCCGCGTCAGGCTTAACCCCGGCGCATATGAGATCAGTGTGAAGCCGGTTGACATTCAGGGCGGTGAGCTGATGCGGTTGTTTCATCTGGAACTAAGGCCGGTTGGGAGTTCCGCGCAATGAATTTAGGCAGATGGGCGATGATCCTGGGAGTATTGGTGGGCCCGGGCTTTATCTGCACCACCTGCGTTAGCGGTTGGCCCGCCAGCGCGACTAAGGGCCCAGCGCGATTTGAGTGGCCTTCGGCTGAGTGGAAACTTCAGTGGAATCCCGATCCGCAATCGAAGATTCTGGGATTGGGTGCGTTTGAAGGTGTCGAGGATGACCGGGCGAATTCGCATCCCGGTGTGAAACACATCTATATCGAGAGCGCCAACTATCGTTTCGATATGCACACGGTCGACCGGGACGGTTCTGATCGCCAGCGCAATGAAGTCAAAGGCATGCGAGCCGTTGGGGATCACGACATTTTCATCGAGAAGGGCCAAACCTGGCGTTACACCTATTCAATGTTCATTCCGCGATCACTTACGGCGACTACCGGCTTTACACATATCATGCAGCAAAAGACTGTGAGCGATGCGGGTTCCAGCGGTGGTCCAATCGTAACCCTATCGCTGCATGTGCACGAGGGTCAACCCGCGATAGAGTTGCGATTGCAAACCTCGGACAATGGTTTTAATCCGGAAGAGTTCAATCCGATTCCGTTGTCTCCCCTGCAAGACAAATGGATCGATGTGGAGTTTGAATTCACTTTTGATGACGCGCCACGCGGCAGTGCTCGCATGGTCGTGCGCGAAGGATCGAAAGTGATTACCGACAAGACACGCAGTGGTATCGATCTGTTTCGCGACAATGAGGGCGCGCACCCGCGAGTGCGGCCGAAATGGGGAATCTACCGCTCAATCAAAAGCGCAGGATTGCAGGACACGTATCTCTTGATCACGAAGATGAAGGCATATCAGAAAGGGTGAGGCAAGCTTGTTGCGTTTGAAGCAAATGATGGAACAGCTTTCAAGCATCGTTGCGGCGTCGAGCTATGCAATCTCGGGGTTGGGAAGGTGGGCTTGCCCCCGCTCGCTCCCGCGAGTCTCAATGCGGTTGTTTACTTTATTGCTGACCCTGACTGCCATGAGTTTCCTTCTGCAATTAACCAGCACACCATTGCAGGCTCAAGTTAAACCGGGCCGAACGGTTCCATCCACCACACCGCGCGTATTCCTGCTGGATGCGAAACAACTGAAGGAAACCAAAACCCGAATTCTCGCCGGCGATAAGACTCTTAATGACGCGATTCAAAAACTTGAGAGTGACGCACGGGCGGCGCTCGAGACTGGTCCCTTCTCAGTCGTTACCAAGGACCCAATCCCACCGAGCGGAGACAAGCACGATTACATGAGCCAGGCGCCATACTTCTGGCCCGATCCAAAGATTCCTGGTGGACTGCCCTATATTCGCCGAGACGGGGAGCGCAATCCGGAACTCAACAAGATTACCGATCATCGCAGTATGGATCAGATGGTGGCTTCGGTGGAGACCCTCGCGCTTGCCTACTACTTCAAAGGCAACGAAGCATACGCAGCCAAAGCCTTGCAGTTATTGCGCGCGTTTTTTCTTGATCCCGCGACGCGTATGAATCCTAATTTGCAATTTGCTCAATTCATTCCGGGAGTCAACACCGGGCGCGGCATCGGCCTGATTGAAACGCGCGGCTTGACCAGAGTGGTCGATGGGATCGGGTTGTTGTCGGGGTCGAAGGCATTGACAACAACTGATCAGCGCGGTCTGGAAGAGTGGTTTAGCAGGTTCCTACGCTGGATGATCGAAAGTAAGAACGGCCGCGATGAAGCAGCGGCCAAAAACAATCATGGTACTTACTATGACGTCCAGGTTGCTTCGTTCGGATTGTTTCTGGGCCGGAAGGAATTTGCCACGGACGTTTTGCTGGCAGCGCGACAGAAGCGAATTGCACTTCAAATTGAACCTGACGGGCGGCAGCCGTTGGAACTCGTGCGGACTAACGCCTGGGGTTACAGCGTGGGTAATCTCGACGGCTTAATGCAGCTGGCGCGGCTGGGCGAAAACGTTGGTGTCGATCTGTGGAACTTCAAAACTGCCGACGGTCGCAGTATTCGTCGCGCGCTCGACTACCTGGTTCCTTTTGCTTTCGGTGAAGGGAAGTGGCCGTATCAACAACTGGGTGAGTGGCCGCCGGAGATGTTGTTTCCCCTCGTTCGCCGCGCTGCAACCAAATACGAGGATGGGCAGTTTGCCAGGGTGGTGGCAAAAGTGCCTCACGTCGGTGCGACAGATCGTACCCGATTGCTTACTGCCAATCAGGTTGCCGCCAGGCAGGCACAGAAAGTGAATTGAGATCTTTCTTTGTTCGTGTTCGTTCGTGTGATTTCGTGGATCGTTCGCCGATCAACGCAATACAAGACGATCCACGAAATCACACGAAAGAACACGAACAAACAATGCCAATGATTCAGGTGAGTAAGGCTATCGCTAAAATGTCAGATCAACGCTTACTAATCTATTCGCTCACGGCACTGCTCCTGTTTGCGTCATACGCAGCAGCCCAGAAGCTTCCCCGCGAACAGTGGGGCGCGCCCGCAATAACCGTCACGCACGCGGCTGGAAACTGGATCATCGCAGGTAAAAGAAACAAGGTCACGCTCAACGAATCAGATTTGAGCCTCAGAGTGGAGGCAGGTACAACCCAATGGGCCATGGTGCCCTCCACGGCGAATGACATGCTGGTCAAATCACGGGGTAAAGAGTTATATCTGCGACTGGCTGACGCAAAGAAGATTTCGATTGTTCCATACGACACCGGCTTCAGAACGGGTGTCAAAATCATGCTGGGAAACTGGCAGCACCAGCCGGGCCTCGATCTGGAACTGGTTTTGACTCTCGGACTCGAAGGCAAAGACGAGGAATTGATCTTTGATACTGTCGCCAATGAACGTGAGACCGTTCTGCGCCAGCTGGACTGGCCCACGGCGCTTGATGCGCGAGCGGTTGATTACACTCTGCTGAGCAACGGTCGCGGCACGCTCCTGCCGCGCAACTGGCCCAAAGAGTACTTTCCCATTCGCACCATTACCCCCGAAGGGAAGATCGCTGCCACCGATCACAGCGTGCTGCAAAGCCACGTGATCGAGTCGTGGTCTATGTCCTGGTGGGGTTTTCAAAAAGGTAATGCGGCAATGATGGTGATTGTCGAAACGCCCGATGATGCCGCTTATCAATTTAGTCATCCCGCGGGCGGACCGACGGTCATCGGTCCCCGCTGGCGGCCGCAGCTTGGCCGGTTTGGTTATCTGCGCACGGCGCGCATGAGTTTCATTTCCAATGGCAATTACGTTGACCTGGCCAAGCGTTATCGTCGCTATGTTATGGAGACCGGCTTATTCGTTTCGCTAAGGGAAAAGATTGCCCGCACGCCGGCCGTGAACGATCTAATCGGCACTCCGAATACGCGGGTAAGTATTCTGCGCAACTTAAAGCCGGAGAGCGACCGCTACGATACGAAGGACCCGTCGAAGAATTACAGCCTGACCACGTTCGATGAGCGCAGCCGGCAGCTTCGTGAGCTCAAGGCCAGAGGAGTTGATCGGGCGCTGGTCTATGTTTCCGGTTGGCCACACCTGGGATACGACCGGCAGCATCCCGATGCATTGCCGCCGCCTGAGCAGGCCGGGGGATGGGACGGTATGAAGAGGTTGGTGAGCACCTGCCGCGAACTTGGCTACCCGGTCATCTTTCACGACCAGTACCGGGACTACTACCTGGATGCGCCCTCGTATGATTCCCAGTTTGCCGTTCATGAAGAAGACACATCGCTGCCTCCGCGGCAGTTTCCCGGTTCCCGTTTCGGCGACTCCAAGGAGGGAAACATTCCCTTCATGCGGCATTGGGACGGCGGCAAGCAGGGTTATTTAAATGCGCGCTTCCAGTTGGGCCATCTGCTGAAAAACTATCAGTTGTTTTCCGACCATGAGATTAAGACACAGGGAATCTACATTGACGTGGTTGGCTATGTTCCGCCTGATGAGGACTTCAACCCTGAGCACCCCACTACCCACTCAGATGCGATGCGCGGGCAGGCCGCGATGTTGAACTGGTCGCGCCAGCACCTTGGAATTGTGGTCACTGAAGCCGGCGCCGACTGGGTCATTCCATACGTCGATGTCGTCAATCAATCGGGTGGCGGAAGCAAGGCGATCCTGGTCCCCCTCTATAACCTGGTCTATCACGATGCGGTGCTGGTTACGTTTGGGGCCCGCGATGAACGGAGTTTGTTCCAGGGATTGCTGTTTGGTGGTGTGCCTGAGTTGCCCATAACGCCAGTTGACGAGAAGACCATGACTTTGATCAAGCAGATGTCCGCGTTGCACCGGCGAGTCGCATTGCAGGAGATGACCAGGCACGAGTTTCTGGATAGCAACTATCGGAAAGAGCGAACGACTTTTGCCGACGGCACAACGGTAACCGTTGATTGGGACGCCAAAACGGTGAAGATCGATCCCGAACTGAAGTAAGCGAAGAGATGAACGATCCACGAAATCACACGAAAGAACACTAAATTTTCGTGTCTGGTTCGTGTGATTTCGTGGATCGTTATCTGTTGTTTGCCGATGCGTCTCGTGCCAGATGCATCGAGCGGTTAAGTGATTCGTAAAGGAATGGAAAACCGAAATGTCTGAGCACAAAACCCTGAGCCGACGCGACTTCGTCAAAACCGCGGGCAATGCGGCGGCCGCTGTTACGGTGTTGTCAAAACTGCCGATCGCCAGCGGATCAAACGCCCGGCGCCGTTACGCCATTGTTGGCACGGGTGATCGCGGTACAGGCATGTGGGGAAGCGATCTGGTTGAACGATATCCTGATCTCCTGGAGTTTGTCGGACTCTGCGATTCAAACCACAAACGTGCCTCCGTCGCCAAAACGATCATCGGCGTGGAGTGTCCCACGTTCACCAACTTTTCCGAGATGCTGGAGAAGTCCCGCCCCGATCTGCTGATGGTGACGACCGTGGACGCTTTCCATAGCCACTACATCATCCAGGCACTGGATCGCGGGATTGATGTGATTACCGAGAAGCCGATGGTGATTGACGAGAAGCAATGCCAGGCAGTGTTGGATGCTGAGAAGCGCAACAATCGCAAAATTGTGGTGGCCTTCAATTATCGGTATGCCCCAAAACACCAGAAGATAAAAGAGATTCTCTTGTCGGGCGAGATTGGACGCGTGATCTCGGTGGACTTCAGCTGGTACCTCGACGTCGTCCACGGCGCGGACTACTTCCGTCGTTGGCATCGCTTGAAATCCGGTGGCGGTAGTTTGCTGGTCCACAAGGCCTCGCACCACTTTGACCTGATCAACTGGTGGCTGGGCGCCGACCCGGTTGAAGTTTCGGCCCGCGGCGGTCTTGAGGTCTACGGAAAGAAGGGGCCGCTCCGCTCAACCCACTGCCGGCCCTGCCCACACAAAAAAGACTGTCGCTTTTATTACGACCTGACCACGAGCGAAAGACGAATGAAGCTCTACGCGGCCTGCGAAGACGTAGACCAGTACCACCGCGACGGATGTGTCTTTCGTGAAGACATCGACATCTACGACAACATGTCGGCGATCGTGAAGTATTCCAACGCCGCGATCATGAGCTATTCGCTTAATGCTTTCATGCCGATCGAAGGCTACCGGGTGGCGTTCAATGGCGAGAAAGGACGTCTGGAAGTTCGTGATTACGAGCGCCAACCTTTCCCCGTCGAAGAAGAGACGGAGATGTACGTGACAAAAAGCTTTGGCCAGCGTGAAAAGATCACGGTTCCAAACGTCACCGCCGGACATGGTGGCGGCGATCTTCGCCTGCGGGACCTGATCTTCCGGAAGACGGAGCTACCGAAGTACATGCAACTGCCGGATTCACGAGCCGGAGCCATGTCCTGTTTGACGGGCATCGCCGCGCGCAACAGCATCGAGCAAGGACGCCTGATCAAGATCGGGGATCTCGTTCGAATTTAGACGTGCAGGCTCGCTTCCCGGACCAAAATGAACGATCCACAAACTTACACGAAAGCGCACTAAAAGATTTTCGTGTCTCGTTCGCGTGATTTCGTGGATCGTTTATTGAGGCAGGTAACGCAAACTGTTAGTTTGCGGAGGCTGGGGTTCCACTCAATCTAAGTGTTAGCGCACCAACCGCAAACTAACAGTTTGCGTTACGGTCGCTAACGGAACAATAACAATGCGACGGATTTCTTATCTCCTATTAATCTCATCACTGGCGTGTCACCTCGGCTTCGCCCAATCTGTCATTAAGCCGAGACCTGCCTGGCCGCGCCCGATCCCCGCGCGAATTCGCGACCACAGCAACAAAGACCTGATGGTCATGACGCTTGGCGACGTAAAGACAATTCTGGCTGATGGAATGTTCGATCCGGCGAAGGACGAGGTGCGCCTCAATGACGGCACCGTCAAAGAGAACTATTACAAGGTCGCACTGGGCATAAAGTATTTTCAGCCTATCGACAAATCCAAATTTCAGCTCCCGCCTTCCGGTTGGTGCTCCTGGTACTTCTACTACCAGGAGATCAACGAAGACGAAGTTAAGCGCAACACCGATTGGATTGCTGAGAACTTGAAGGATTATGGAGCGGTGTACGTTCAGCTCGACGATGGCTGGCAGGGCACCGGTCACGGTCTCGGAGAAAATCGCGATTGGACCACCATAGACAAGCGCTTTCCCGGCGGGATGGACGGCCTGGCCGCACACATCAAGTCGCGCGGCCTTACGCCCGGCATCTGGCTGGCTCCGCACGGTCAGAGCAACGAGGAGGTAGTGAAGAGGAACCACGGCGTCTTCATGCTCAAGCCTGACGGGACCTCAGCTTCAGCCACCTGGGAAGGGAAGTTCCTGGTCGATCCTTCAACGCCCGAGTCGCAGAAGTATCTGAAAGATCTGTTCGCCACGTTGCGGCGCTGGGGTTACGAGTATTTCAAGATCGATGGTCAACCTATCGTGGTGCGCGAGTATCGCAACAAAAAGTCGTCCATGAAAAACCCTCCGGACGATGCGGATGCTTTGTACCGGCAAACGCTGGCAAGTATTCGCGCCGGGATTGGTCCAGACAGCTACCTGCTCGGATGCTGGGTAATTCCGCTTGAAGGCGTGGGGCTGATGAATGGCTCGCGCATCGGTGCGGATGTATTGCCTAACTGGGACGGTTTCAAGTTCGCGTTGCGCGCGACCATGGAATACTACTTCCTGCACAACATCGCCTGGTATGCGGATCCGGATGTGCTGGTCGTTCGTTCGCCTTTGCCACTCGAACAGGCACGTGCCTGGGCCACCCTGCAAGGTCTGACCGGACAAGCATTATTGACCAGCGACCGCTTAACGGATTTGTCGCCGGATCGGGTTGAGCTTTTGCGACGTGTATATCCGGCGGTAGACGTCGTGCCGATGGATCTCTTCAAGACGGAGCGTAATAAACGGATCTGGGATCTAAAGATCAATCACCTCGGCCGTAATTACGATGTGGTCGGAGTTTTCAACTTTGACGACCAGAAGCAGGCGCCGACATATGTAAGCTGGAAAGATCTTGGTCTGCCGCAGAACAAGCCGGTCCATGTCTTCGATTTCTGGAACAAGGAATACCTGGGTGCATGGGAGAATGGCGTTACTGTCGATCTGTCGCCGGCCAGCTCGCGCGTGCTGACGCTCCTGCCTGATGAGGGTCACCCACAACTAATCTCCACCAGCCGCCACCTGACCCAGGGCTGGGTGGATCTCGTCTCGCAGTCATATAACGCTGCGGCTAACTCTTACCGTGGAAAAAGCAAGGTCATTCGCAACGACCCCTACCAGCTTCGTTTTGTTTATCCGCGTGGAAAGAACTTTGTGATCAAGTCGGCGGCCGCGCGAAGCGCGACCGGCAATTTGCCGGTGAAGATCTCAAATCATCAGGGTTGGTCCACAATTGAATTCAACTCGCCGCAAACGAGGGAAGTCAGCTGGAACGTTTCGTTTGCCCCTGCCGAGTTCTACCCTTTTCCGGTGCGGGAGCCGCAGAACCTCTGGGTTGAGCGATCCGGGATCGATGGCGCCAATCTGCGTTGGACCGTGCAGCATCAACCGGTAGCCGGCTATCAGGTCACCCTGAATGGCCAGTTGCTGGGCGCAGCGACCACGCCGGTGTTCCAACTAAAAGGACTGGATCCCAACACAACCTACACAGCCGAGGTGCGTACGGCCTGGCAGGACGGGAGGCTGAGTGAAAAGAAAGCGGAACTGAAGTTTACCTTGCCGTCACTGCTACCGGACGAAGTGTACCTGTCAGATCTAGATCCGCTTCGCCAAACTCCCGGTTGGCGGCAGAGTGAATCGGGTCGCACCTTTACCGGTGGCGGTCTGTCTATTGGGGGCAGGCATTTTGAGAAAGGCATCGGGATGCAGACAAATTCGGATATCGAGTTTGAGCTAAACGGAACCTACGACAAATTCACGGCGCTGGTTGGAATCGACGACGAACATAGCAACAAGGACTCGGTGGCCCATTTTGTTGTGCTCGGTGATGGGAAGGAACTCTGGCGCAGCGGTGGGTTGAAGAAATCTGACGGCTCAAAGCTGGTAAAGGTCGAGGTGAAGAATGTGCGCCGGCTGATGCTGCGCGTGAGTCGTGAGGGAGAAGGCGGGCGAGTTCATGCGGATTGGCTTGATGCAAAGCTGGTGAAGTGAGATGGGACAGGGTTTTGTGTAGCCAAAGGTTGGCGGGGGCAGATCCTAAGTTCAACTCTTTGCGCGATCTTGCGTTCTTGGCGCTCTTTGCGGTTAATGGTTTTCAAAGGTTTTTTACCGCAAAGTGGGCAAAGAGCCGCAAAGGTCCGCAAAGAAGTTTTCCAGATTAGGGCCTATGGTTGGCGGGGCAAGCCAACCTTCCCAACCTCGAGATGAATGAACTCGCTCTTCAATTTGAAACTTGGATGGCTTTCAAAAGTTGGCAAGGCACTCAAACAAAACATTAAGTCTCTACGTGATAGTCTCGGGGTCAGGAAGGTGGGCTTGCCCCCGCCTGCTCGCGCCACTCTCAACGTTGCTGGTGTTGATGCTGGTCTGCAATCCGATTGCTGCTCAGTCGTCCAGCTTTAATATCGCCAAATTTGATCGAGCACGAATTCTCAAGGCAGCAAATCAGTACTTAACAGAAGAGCCGATGACGATCACCGCTTCAACCAGTCCGCGCAGCGCCGGTGGCTTGCACGACTTCTTTTCTGAGGGCGATTACTGGTGGCCCGATCCAAATAATCCAGGTGGTCCATACATTCAGCGGGATGGGATGACCAACCCCGACAACTTTGTCGATCATCGTCGATACCTGATGAGGTTGAGCGTGCAGGTGCCGGCTCTGGTTGCCGCCTGGAAGCTGACCAAGAATCCGCGCTATTCGCAGCATGCGGTGCGACACCTGCGGGCCTGGTTCATCGACGAGGGCACGCGGATGAATGCGAACCTGCAATACGCGCAGGCGATTCATGGGCGCTTTACCGGAAGAGGGATCGGCATTATCGATACGATTCACCTGGTGGAAGTGGCGCGGGCGATTGAAGTGCTGCAAAGCGCGAAGTTACTTTCCGCGACTGATCTTAGAGGCATAAAGAATTGGTTCAGTGCCTACCTTGATTGGATGACCAAGAGCAAGAACGGTCTCGATGAGCGCGAGGCAAGAAACAATCACGGCACCTGCTGGGTAATGCAGGTCGCCGCGTTTGCCAGGCTGACCGGCAGTCGGGAACTGCTGGATTATTGCCGGAATCGCTTCAAGACAGTCCTGGTTCCCAATCAGATTGCCGCGGATGGAAGTTTCCCGCAGGAGTTAAGACGCACTAAGCCTTATGGTTATTCGCTCTTTAATCTCGACGCGATGACGACAATTGCCCAGATTTTGTCCACTGAGGATGACAATCTCTGGACCTTCTCGCTTCCTGATGGGCGAGGAATCACCCGAGCAGTGGAATATATGTATCCATATATAAAGGACAAGAAGCGCTGGCCGCTGAAGCCTGACGCGATGTACGACGCGGAATGGCCGATGCGCCACAGCAGTTTGCTGTTTGCGGGTAAAGCACTCGGCAATGATGAATACATCAGTTTGTGGAAGACATTGAAAGCCGATTCGAATGTAGAGGAAGTGATTAGAAACTTCTTCATCCGCCAGCCGGTGTTATGGACGAATTGAACGAGTAGATCTGTTTATGCGTAAGTGCGGTTTGATCCTGATTTTCGCGGTTTGGACTGGCATGGTGTTCCCGACTCTGGCACAAGTGCCAAAACCGGGTGCGGTTGCCGAGCCTGGATCACAAGACCCGGATGTGGTCACGATTTCCGTGAACCTGGTTCAAGTGGACGGGACAGTAACGGATAAAGACGGCCGGCAGGTTACGAATCTCAGCAAAGAAGATTTCGAATTGTTTGTTGATGGGAGAAGACAGGACATCAGCAATTTCTCTTACATCCCTGCGACACCCAGTGCGAGACCCGATGCTGCGCCAATCGAACCGTCGGCGCAACCAGGGGCACCCGGTCCGGTCCAGCGACTCCGACCCGACCAGGTTCGGCGCACGGTGGCCTTGGTGATCGGGAACGTTTCCTTTGAGGGCCTGCGTGAGGTCAAGAAAGCTTTAACGAAGTTTGTTGATGAGCAGATGCAGCCCGGAGACTTAGTGGCTATCGTGCTGCTCGCACAGCGAGGAATTCTTCAACAGTTCACCAGTGACAAACGACTGCTGCACCGGGCGATTGATGTCGTCAAATGGGAGCCACTAGCGGGAACCGAAGTCAGCGCCGTGTCGCAGTCGGGGGATGAAGCATCAACGGATGCTGACGCGGCCCGAGCGACGCTCGGGGCGGACGACTTCTTCGAGGACTTAGTTGCCCTCAAGCGACTCCAGCAGTTTGATCTCATTGTGCGCGGGCTTGAATTGCTGCCTGGCCGGAAGTCAGTAGTTTTTTTCTCCGACGGCTTCCAACTCTTCGGAACAGGCCAGGACGACCGGCGCACCCTTGAGGCGGCGCAGCGATTAACCGATCGAGCCGCGCGCGCTCTAATCGTGTTCAATACGATAGATGCCCGCGGCTTGCAGCCACTCATGACAGATGCCTCCGCGAACGTGGATGAGCTTCCCCCCATCGGCACGCCTTTGAAAGCAATACGCACCAAGACCGGAGCGGACTACGCCGCCGCGCGTCAGAGCATGGTAACCAACTTCTTGCGAGCTCAGGATGCCCTGGCCTACCTGGCCGAGCAAACGGGTGGCCGCTTTGTGCAGTCGACCGATCTCAGTGGAGCCATAACGCGCTTCCTCGATCAGAAGGGCTACTACTTGATCGGTTACCGTCCTGACGAGATGACATTCAAGTTGGACTCAGGTCGCCGTCGTTACCACCGGATTGAGGTCAAGCTTAAGCGTCCCGAACTGCGGCCGAGTTTTCGCAAGGGCTTCTACGGAACTCCCGACAAGCAAGCGGTCCCGAAATCAGACAATTCAATTCAAAGAATTGCGGGTGCACTCACCTCTCCTTTCGACACGAGCGATATCAACCTCAGACTGACAACCTTATTCGGACACGACAAACAAGATGGATCGTTTGTGCGAGGGCTGCTCCATATCAACGCGGGGGATCTGACTTTTACCGGAGAGACTGACGGGAAGCTTAAGGCAGTAGTTAACGTCGTGGCCGCCACTTTCACTGAGAGAGGATTGCTTGGCGATCCGGTCTCGCGGCAACAAATTGTTCGGGTACGCCCGGAAAATCTGGAGCAGGTAAAGCGAGATGGTCTTGTCTACGAAATGACAATGCCGATTAACCGGACCGGTATTTATCAGGTGCGCGTGGCGGTGCAGGACTCAGAGACCGAGAGGTTCGGATCGGCCAGCCAGTTCGTTGAAGTGCCGGACCTCAGTGGGAACCAGTTGGCACTGTCAGGAATCGTTATCTCAGCAAAACCCGCAACTCTTAAAGGCGCGGGAGCGGGGCGTCAGGACAACAGCGATGATCGTCAAATAGCTGAAAGCGAGATCTGGTCCAGTCCGGCAGTACGCCGGTTTAGAAAAGGCATGCAAGTGAGCTACGCCTTTCTGGTTCTCAACGCTCAACATGATTCCACGAGAAAGCCGCAAGTCGAAACGCAGGCAGTCCTCTACCGAGACGGTCAGGTGATATTCAGAGGCGCCTTGAGGTCAGTGGATTGTGCAGGCCAGGATCCGAATGAAATGCTCTCAACTGGAAGTTTGAGTCTCGGCAAGGATCTCGTTCCAGGCGAATACGTCTTGCAAGTCGTGGTCGTCGATAAGCTTGCCAAAGATCAGCATCATCGGTTGGCGACACAGTGGATTGACTTCGACGTGATTGGATAACCCTGGATTTAGGGTATGGCTTTGGACAAGAACCGGTCTTGTCGCCAGTCCGCACCAGCGGACGGCTGATAATAGCCCAGCAGTTGACTGCTGGGGTCAGGCGTTGGGGGAGAGGTAGTCCGTGAAGCGGACGACTGAAAAGATGACCTAGAGGACACAGCCTTCAGCCGTCCGCTGCTCGGACTAGGATCGGGTTGTGGCCATCCCAGCAGTGAACTGCTGGGCTATTGTCAGTCGTCCGCTATCGCGGACTGGTTGAGCGATTACTTTGAGATGTGAATGTGCATAGACAATAGGAGATAAATGTTCATGGGTGCACGGCAATATCTAATCGGTGTTTTCATCATCGGCGCGCTGTTTTCGGCAACGGCAATATCAGGTCTTGGACAACAGGCAGAGCGGTCTGCAGGCCGGCAATCACTTGCGCGGACCACACCTTCAGAATCTAAAGCCGAGCATGACCGGCGGATGAAATGGTTTCGGGAAGCGCGTTTTGGGATGTTCATTCACTGGGGGCTTTATGCAGTTCCGGCCGGCGAGTGGAAAGGGAAGCTCATCCCTGGTCTGGGCGAATGGATCATGAATCGAGCGAAGATTCCGGTCGCTGAATATGAGCCATTAACTCGCCAATTTAACCCGGTCAAATTTAACGCGGAAGAATGGGTTAAGGTCGCTAAGGATGCCGGAATGAAATACCTCGTCATCACCTCCAAGCATCACGACGGCTTCGCCATGTACGATTCGAAAGTCAGTCGCTTTGATATCGTGGAGGCCACACCTTTTCATCGCGATCCGCTCAAGGAGTTGGCCGCGGCCTGCCAGAAGGCCGGAATAAAGTTCGGCTTTTATTACTCCCAAACGCAAGACTGGCATGAGCCCGATGCCGTCGGAAACGATTGGGACTGGCCCGATGAAAAGAAGAAGAATTTCAACCGCTATCTCGAGGAGAAAGTAAAGCCGCAGGTGCGTGAGCTTTTGACTAACTATGGACCCATCGGGCTGATCTGGTTTGACACGCCGCGCAATATGACCAAAGAACAGAGTCAGGCGCTGGCCGACCTGGTCCACTCGATTCAACCGGATTGCCTGGTAAGTGGACGCGTAGGGAATGGCGTCGGCGATTACGACTCGGCGGGAGACAATCAGATCTCAGTGGGCAAGGTAACTCGCGATTGGGAAACACCCGTAACCCTGAACGACACCTGGGGCTTCAAGAAGGACGATCACAA
>Ga0070697_100000287_pt1 | contig 40901 bp, 24 predicted proteins | sample KBSK1501metaG_FD_65475 | JGI IMG/M metagenome (GOLD analysis project Ga0070697, IMG submission 65475) | Corn, switchgrass and miscanthus rhizosphere microbial communities from Kellogg Biological Station, Michigan, USA - KBS K1-50-1 metaG | ecosystem: Host-associated > Plants > Roots >... | reverse complement strand
CACGACGCCTGCAACGCCGACGGACAGTGCGCCGGCACGCCGGTGGTCTGCGACGACCACAATCCCTGCACCGAGGACGCCTGTATCGACGGGCAGTGCGTGAGGCGACCGACGCCGGGCGCCCCGTGCAGCGACGGCAACGGCTGCACCGACCGCGACACCTGCAACGCCGACGGACAGTGCGCCGGCACGCCGGTGGTCTGCGACGACCACAATCCCTGCACCGAGGACGCCTGTATCGACGGGCAGTGCGTGAGCCGGCCGACGCCGGGTGCCCCGTGCAGCGACGGCGACGCCTGCACCGACCACGACGCCTGCGGCACCGACGGGCAGTGCGCCGGCACGCCGGTGGTCTGCGACGACCAGAACTCCTGTACCGCCGACGCGTGCGAGAACGGCCTGTGTCATTTCGTGCCGACGCCCGGGACGGACTGCGATGACGGCAATCCCTGCACCACCGGCGACGCCTGCAACCCCGACGGCCGGTGCGTCGGCAAGGGTCCCAGCTGCGACGATCAGAACCCCTGCACCAGGGACTCCTGCGACACGGCCACCGGCGAGTGCGTGCACGAGCCGACGCCTGACGCCGCCTGTGACGACGGCGACGCCTGCACGGCGGATGATCGCTGCGTCCAGGGCGAGCCAGGCGTCATCGTCTGCCAGGGGACTCCGACCGACTGCGACGACCACAACGCCTGCACGGCCGACCGCTGCGAGCCGCACGGATGTGTCGTGCCGGACAACGGCGAGGGCACCGCCGAGCTGCCGCCGCAGGGCTGCAGCTACACGAGCCAGAACGATCTGATGATCCTCGACGGACTGCCGGCGGGTACGTCGATCAGCCTGTCCGGCAAGCATGGGGGCTTCACCTGCCCGACGGCGAGCACGCTGTGCTCCTTTACACCGCCGAATCCGGGTGTCGATTGCAGCCAGGCGGGTGGAACGCTCGGCGGAGAGCAGGAATGCGCCCAGGCGACTCTGTCGCTGCATCTCACGGGGGCCGGCGCGCTGGCCGGCTTCAGCCGGACGATCGATCTGTCGGTGGACTCGGAGACGCAGGATGGCGCGCGCACCCCGGGCGACCCGGTGCAGTCGTTCCCCGCTCTCGTGTTCCGGCTCACCGGTCAGCTCACGGCCGACCCGGACTTCGACCTGCTGCGCATCACGGCGGGCACGGACTTCGGTCTGCCGAGCCCCGGCCATACGACCCTGACGCAGCTCTCCGGAGGACAGTGGGCGGTGGACAGCTTCTTCGACATCACCTACCGGATCGATTTCGTGGGAGCGAAAGGCTCGCCGCTGGAAGGGATGTCGGGGAGCACCACGGGAACGTCGCGGTTCGGCACCGGCGGCGGGCAGTGCGTCCACACGCCGGTCGATTGCGACGACCACAACCCGTGCACGACGGACCGGTGCAATCCGGACACCGGACAGTGCGACCACGTGCCGGTGGTGTGCAACGACGACAACGAGTGCACCCGGGACTTCTGCGACCCGGAGACCGGCGCGTGCAAGTCCGAGGCGACGCCGGGAACCGCCTGCGACGATCAGGACGCCTGCACCGCCGGTGACGCCTGCACCACGGACGGCAAGTGCGCCGGCACGCCGGTGGTCTGCAACGACGAGAACGCCTGCACCACGGATGCGTGCGTGCGGGGCCAGTGCGTCTTCACGCCGACGCCGGACGTCTCATGCGACGACGGTGACGCCTGCACGCACGGCGATCTGTGCGTCCAGGTCCCGGGCAACGGAATCGTCTGCAAGGGGACCGCGACCGGCTGTGACGACGAGAACCAGTGCACGCGCGACGCCTGCGACCCGGCGACCGGACAGTGCCGCCACGACCCGCTGAACGGGACGACCTGCGACGACGGCAACGCCTGCACGACCGATGACAAGTGCGTCCTGACCGCCACCGGCGGCGCGCGATGCGAGGGGACGGCGCGCTCCTGCGACGACGAGAACCCCTGCACCAGGGACTCCTGCGACGCCGCCACCGGCGAGTGCGCGCACGCCCCGACGCCGGACGTCTCATGCGACGACGGTGACGCTTGCACCCGTGGAGACACGTGCAATCCCGACGGGCGGTGTATCGGCTCGCCGATCGTGTGCAATGACGAGAACGGCTGCACGAGGGACGCCTGCGTCAACGGCCAATGCGTGTTCACGCCGACCTCCGGCGTCGTCTGCGACGACGGCAACGCCTGCACCCAGGGTGACACCTGCAACACCGACGGGCGGTGCGTCGGCACCGGGATCTCATGCGATGACGGGAATCCGTGCACGGACGACAGCTGCACCGCCGCGGCGGGCTGCGTGCACGTAAACAACGCCGCCCCCTGCAGCGACGGGAATGCCTGCACCACGGGTGATGTCTGCAGGGACGGCCAGTGCGCGGGCGGACCGCCGCCGAACTGCGACGACGGCAACACCTGCACCGCGGACTCCTGCAACCCGCAGACGGGAGGATGCGTGCACGCGCCGCTGGTCGTCGCGCAGCCGGTCTGCTCGATCAACCCGGCTTCGCTGAATCTCGGCGCGCAGGGGAGCTCCTTCACCATCAACCTGTCCGTCGTGGACGCCTGCAACCCCGCCAGCCCGTCGCCGATCCCACCCGGTTCGCTCGGGATCGCTCACGTGTCGCGTGCGGGCAACACGATCTTCCCGGATCCCGCGTCTTTCAGCTGTCCGGACGCGGATGGCGGGACGCGCTTCGAGACGGGGTTGTTCGAGGATCTGGCGGCGCGCAGCGTGTCGGGGAACTCGGCCTCGCTGAAGTTCGACCGGGCGAGCGACGGCGTCTGCAGCACCCTGGACGGCAACCGTCAGGACCTCGTGGCGGTCATGAGCGACGTTCCCGACGGAAGCAACGCCCAAATCTGCGTCTCCAGCGCGGTCGGCGGCCAGGTGTTCCAGTGTTGCACGAGCGCCCGCGTGATCAACCACGGCAACAGGAAGTAATGCCCGCAACGGGTCGGGCGCGGTCGGCCCGCCCCTGACGATCGAGCTCAAGGAAGCGGCGACCACCGGAGCGGTCGCCACTTCCCCTTTCTCGGGTTTCTGCAAACGGTGGATCGCATCGCACCGGCGCGTCGGAAGGCGTCGCCTTCACGTGTCGCGTTTCAGTGCGGGGTCCTCGCCCTGGCTGCCTGGGTCGGGACGACGCCCGCGCGCGCCGATCTGCGGAAAGAGGTCGAGCCGAACGATTCGCCCGCCGCCGCGCAGCCGCTCCTGCCCGCCGCGAGCGTCGGCGGCACGATCGGAGCGCCGGGCGACGTGGACGTCTATGCGGTCCGCCTGGAGGCCGGACAGTCGATTGGAGCCGATATCCTGGCCCGCGGCTTCCGCGCCGGCGCGCAGCCCGGATCCAGCCTGAGCGCCGTGCTCACCGTCCTCGATCGGGACGGCAGCACCGTCCTCGCGCAGAGCCAGTCCCAAGGGGCCTTCGACGACCCCTACGCCAGCGCGCAGGTCGCCGCGAGCGGCACGTACTACGTCAGGGTGCGCGACGCGACGGGCGGTGGCGGGTCCGCGTACCTGTACGTCCTCTCGATCGAGATCGACCCCAACAACTCGTTCGACACGGCCACCCCGATCGTTCCGCCGGTCCTCCCCTCGATCGACGCGCTCATCGATCCGCCGGGTGACCAGGACTACTACCGCTTCGACGGACTCGCCGGCCAGATCGTCACCATCGACATCGACGCCGCCGTGTTCAATCCGGACCAGCCGCCGGCCGAGATCGTCGCGACACTGTACGACCCCGCGCACGGCGTCGTCGCCGAGGACGCCTACACGTCCAGCGACCCGGTCGATCCCTTCATCCAGACGGCGCTTCCGGTCGACGGAGTCTACGCGATCCGGATCCGCGAGCTGCGGAGCTTCGTCGGCACCTCCAACACCTTCTACCAGATGTCGGTGACGCTCGGGAGCGCGACCGACGATGACTCGTTCGCCACCGGGGATCCGGTCGTCGTGCCACGGGCCGTGAGCGGAGTGGTCAGCCCCGTCACCGACGTGGATCACTACCGTCTGCACCTGGCCGCGGCCGCGACCGTGCGCGCCGATGTCGACGCGCGCGAGGGACTGGTCTCGCTCCTGCAAGGGACACTGGCCCTGAACAACGCGACCGGGATCGTGGTCCAGGACTCGTCGTCGCCCGACCCGCATCTGGCCAGCGCCCAGCCGGCGGGGGATTATTCGGTGTCGGTGCGGGGTCCGTGCTCCGGGTCGGGCTGCGTCGCGGAGGACTCCTATTACGTCCTCTACCTGGACCCCGATCTCGATGCCGACGGATGGGTGCTGCCCGCGGACAACTGTCCGCTCGCCAGCAATCCGGGCCAGACCGACGCCGATCGTGACGGGGTCGGCGACGCCTGCGACAACTGTCCGTCGGTCTTCAATCCGGATCAGCGGGACGCGGACGGAGACGGGCGCGGCGACGCCTGCGACTGCGCCCCGCCGGAGGTCGGCGACGACCTGGGATTCAGCGACACCCAGACGCTCGTCTGGTCCGCCGACGCCGCGTCGGCGTCCTACAATCTGTACGGGGGGACGATCGTCGGCGGCGCCTGGAGCTACAATCAGACCTGTCGCGCACCGTCGATCCTCTCTCCGACCGCAACCGACGCCGCCACGCCGGCGCGCGGGGCGGCTCTGTACTATCTGGTCAGCGGGCGGAACGCCTGCGGCGAGGGTCCACTGGGCCCGGCCTCGAACGGCCAGGAGCGTCCGAACACGTCGCCCTGCCCCTGATTCCGGGTGTCCCGACGCCCCACCCCGCCGGTTCAACCGGCCCCTCCTCGGCCCCGTCGATTTTCGGCTAGAATCGGCCGCCCCCTGGACGGTAACGGCCGATGCCTCATCTGACACGCCGAGGGTTCGTGAAGACCGCCGCGCTCGCGGGCGCGGGGATCGCCCTGCACGGTTGCGGAGGGCTGTCCGCGGAGCGCACGCGCGACGTCATCGTCATCGGGGCCGGGATGGCCGGCCTGACGGCGGCGCGCGACCTGGCGCGCGCCGGTGTCGACGTCCTCGTTCTCGAGGCGCGCGACCGGGTCGGCGGCCGCATCCACACGCTGCACGACCGCGCACCGCACGGTCTCGAAGTGGGGGCGCAGATGATTCACGGCTCGCGGGCGCCGACCTGGGATCTGGTGCGCGAGATCGGAGCCGCCACGCGCCCCTTTTCCGACTGGGGAACTGTTCCCTGGTCGGCCGCCGGTGGCTTTCAGAAGCCGGACCCGGCGCGTCAGGGAGAGATCGAGAGCCGCCTGACCCGCGCGTACCACGACTATCACGGCGACGACGTCTCGTTCCGCGAGTTCCTTGTGGCGGAGAAGTTCACGCCCGATGAGCAGGACGCGGTGGCGGAGCACGCGCTCTCCTGGTCGGCCGAAGCGGACGAGGTCAGCCTGCGCGCGGCCATGGAGGACGATGCGGCCTGGGACCGGTACCTCGATCGCAACTACCAGGTGGTCGGCGGCTACGACGCCCTGCCGAAGAGCCTCGCGGCCGGTCTCGGGGACCGGGTCAGAGTGTCGAGCGTCGTGCGGGAGGTGGAGTGGGGCCGGTTCGGGGTGCGGGTGTCGTACGAGCGCGAGGGGCGGGTCGAGAAGGCGCGGGCCAGGCGCGCGGTGGTGACGCTGCCGATCGGTCTCCTGCAATCCGGCGCGCCCGTCTTCACGCCCGCGCTGCCCGCCTGGAAGGTTCGCTCCATCCAGTCGCTCCACATGGGACGGGTGGTCGTCGTGTACCTGCTGTTCGACAGCTGGTTCTGGCGCGACCGGGATCCCGGGTTCCCGGGGTGGCACACGCGCGGCGGGCGTATCTCGTTCTGGGACCCGCATCCTGTCGGATCCGGGGCGCCGGTCCTCCTCGGCTGGATCGAGGGAACCGCCGCCCAGGAGCTGAGCGACCTCGGCGACGCCGCCGGGCGGGAGCGCGCCCTGGCCTGGGTCGAGGAGGTCTTCCCGTCGAGCGGCGCGAGGCATCGGCTGGAATGGTCGTCTCTGCGTGACTGGGTCCGTGATCCGTACTCGCTCGGCTCGTACTCCTTCACCCGACCGGGCGGCTGGTCGCAGCGGGCCGTGCTGGCGACGCCGATCGAGGACCACCTGCACTTCGCGGGCGAGGCGACCGCCGAAGCCCCGCACTACCAGACGGTCCACGGGGCGTACGCCAGCGGTCGTCGCGCCGCACGCGAAGTCCTGTCGGCCCTGGGACTGGAGATCGCGGTGGCCCAACCCGTGAATCACCAGACGCACATGAGGCGAGGCTGAGACGATGCCGCCGTCGGGAGCAGCCTCGGCGCGAGAACGGGCGATGGGATCCGATGTCGTTTTGTAATGTGAAATCACAAATCACCGCCATCCATCATACGGGCGGCTGTCCGCGGCCGATCGGACGCCTAAGCGCGGTCCCGAACCGAAGGGAGACCCGGTCCGGGCCCTCTTTCGAGGGCTCCGGCCGGCGGCGAATCACCCCTTCTTTCCCCTTGAGCGGGCAGCGATTGTTGGTTGACAGAACGCTCTCTTGGCGTACATTTCCGGCACATTTGCCGTTCCGGAGTGTCCCATCTCCTGAACCGCGCATTGAGGAGGCAACATACTTATGAGTTGGAGCCGACCCGGCAAAGGACTGGCACTTCTTGCAATCCTGGCGTCTCTTATCCTGGCAGCGCCCGCGGCTCGAGCCCAGCAGTGCGGCGTCAGCCTCCCGGTAGGAAACACGCTGGACACCTCGTGGAACGGTCTCCCCGAGGCGGAGCTGGCAAGCCGCATCTACGTGTTCAACGCTTCGCCCGCCATCGACAACGGGAGCGCCGTTTTCATCTGTGCCTACGAGAATCAGGACAGCGCCACCGGACCCTGTCTCCCGGGCCCAGGGACGCCCACCGACGGCATCATCACGGTGCAGGGGAACTGGGCTGCCCTGGGAGTCACGGGCTGCCCTGTGGCGACCACGGACGGCGACGCCCCGAACGTGGTGACCGTGTCGAGCATCGTCAATGAAGGAAGCTCCGCCTACAAAGGCGTTTACATGCTGCTCTCGGTGGGCTACAGCTCGTCGTTCGGGTCCTATGTCCTGGAAGCGGCTCATCCACTTTCGCCGGACGGGAGCGCCTTCCTGAACCTCAGCGCCTCCAATATGCCCGTGCCGCGAACCACCTCCCTGCAGCCCAACGGATCGGGTCAGGCCATCGTCGGTCTGGCATGGGATGCGGCGGTCACGCACGACGATTGCACGGACAATCCGCTCGGAACCTGCCTCGACTACCCGGGGAGCACCCGGCCGGTTCTCGGCGGATACAGGGTCTATGCCAGGACGGGCCCCTGCAGCGCGCTGCCGACGAGCGGCCGTCTGGCGGCCTGGACGGCCCCTAACGCCTCCCCCGGACAGGTCGCGGCGACGACCGGCACGACGACGACCCTGACCCTGCCGTTCGACACGACGGGCGTCAACTGCACCTACGTCACCGTCGGTCTGGTGGTGGATGGACGCCCGAGCGCCGCGGTCTCCACTCCCCTGGTCCTCTCCAGTCAGGACTGCGACCATGACGGAATACCCGACCCGGTCGACAACTGCCCCTGCATCGCCAACCCGGGACAGGAGGACATGGACGGCGATGGCGTCGGTGATGCCTGCGACAACTGCCGGACGATGCCCAACAAGGATCAGAGAGACACCGATGCCGACGGTGTGGGCGATGTCTGCGACAACTGCCCGGTGACGGCGAACACCAACCAGGTGGACGGCGATCACGACGGCGTCGGCGACGCCTGCGACAACTGCCCGACGACGCCCAACGCCAGCCAGGCGGACGGCGATCACGACGGCGTCGGCGACGTCTGCGACAACTGCCCGACGCTCCCCAACGCGAACCAGGCCGACCGTGACGGCGATGGGCTCGGCGATGTGTGCGACAACTGCCCGGCGATCGCCAACGCCAACCAGGCCGACGCCGACAGCGATGGAGTGGGTAATGTCTGCGACAACTGCCCGATCGTCGCCAATCCCGATCAGGCGGATGCCGATCACGACGGCGCAGGCGACCTCTGCGATCCGTGTCCGATCTTCCCGAACGTGACGGACTGCACCGAGAAGGTGACTGCCCAGTGCATCAGCTTCACGAGCACACTCGGCAAGGGATCGGGGACGGTGTCCTGGAGGACGCAGTTCGAGACCGACCTTCTCGGCTTCAACGTGATCACGGTCGATGGGAAGGGCAACCGGATCCAGCAGAACCCGGCCTTGATCACCTGCGAGGAGTGCGTCACCGGTGGCGGGCACGTCTACACCTTCATCATCCCGAAGCACAAGAGCGGTCACAATATCTTCATCGAGATGCTGAAGAAGAACGGTGTCGTCCAGAGGTTCGGGCCCGCGATCAGGGACTGCACACCCTGACAGGGGTTCCGTGACCCCGATCTCCATGGGGGCGGCGACGCGAGTCGCCGCCCTCTTTTTTTTGTACACGCGCCGGTCACCGGTCGTCCATCCGGTCTCTCACTGAACGGGCGGGGCGCCCGGGAAGCGATTGTGGTAGGGTGTGCTGTGCTCCTCTCGTCGACGAGGACACGCATGCGCCTTTTCGCTTTCGCGGCCATCCTGGTCCTTGCGCTCGGATGCCGCCCGGCCGGCGAGGAGCCGATCGCCACGTCACCGGGGGCATCGATGCCTGCCGGAATCCTCGACGACTCCGTCCCCTCGGCCGACGGCGTGCCGATCCATTACCACGCGGAGGGCAGCGGCTCCCCTGCCGTCGTCTTCGTCCATGGCTGGTCCTGCGATGGCGGCTACTGGCTGGAGCAGGTCCCGGCGTTCCGCGCCCGCTATCGCGTGGTGACCCTCGACCTCGCCGGTCATGGCCGATCCGGCAAGGACCGGTCCGAGTGGACCATCGGATCGTTCGCGCAGGACGTCCGGGCGGTGATCGAGGCCCTCGGCCTCGAGCAGGTCGTCCTCGTCGGCCACTCCATGAGCGGAGAGGTGATTCTGGAGACGGCCCGGCTGCTGCCCGACCGGGTCGTCGCCCTGGTGCCCGTCGACACGCTGCACGACGTCGAATGGAAGGCCGGCAAGGATCTCGACGAGCTCCTGGAGTCGATGGGTCGTGACTTCTCCGCGGCGACCCGACAGTTCGTACGCGGAATGTTTCCGCCCGGCGCCGACGCCGCGCTTGTCGAGAGAATATCGGACCGTATGTCGGGGGCGCCTCCGGAGATCGCCGTCCCGGTCCTGCGCGCCGCCTTCACGTTCGACGCCGCCGCGGCCCTGAGGAAGGTGCGACAGCCGATCCGCGCCATCAACTCGGGCACGTTCCCCACCCGGATCGAGACGAACAGGCGCTACGCTCCGCAGTTCCAGGCGGTGATCATGGATGGAACCGGTCACTTCCCGATGCTCGAGAGGCCCGACGAGTTCAACCGGCTCCTCGCGGCCGCGATCACCGACCTCACCGCAGCGCGCAGATGAAGATCGCCGTCAGCGGGTCGGGCGGACTGGTCGGCGCCGCGCTCATCCGGTCTCTCGCCGCCGGCGGGCACCGCACGATCCGACTCGTCCGCGCCGTCCCGGCCGGTCCGGACCAGGTTCACTGGGACCCCGGGACCGGGAAGCTCGACCCGGCCTCTCTCGAGGGCCTCGACGCGGTCGTCCACCTGGCGGGAGAGAGCATCGCCTCCGGGCGCTGGACGGAGGGGCGGAAGAGACGCATTCTCGACAGCCGCGTCGACGGCACACGTCTTTTGGCGGGAGCGATCGCGGCGCTGTCGCGCCCCCCGCGGGTCCTGGTTTGCGCCTCGGCCATCGGCTATTACGGTGATCGCGGCGACGAGGTGCTGAAGGAGGACAGCCCGCCCGGCGGAGACTTCCTTGCGGGTGTCTGCCGCGCCTGGGAAGGGGCCGCGGAGGCGGCCGCGAAGAAAGGCGTGCGGGTGGTGCATCACCGTTTCGGCGTCATCCTGAGTCCGTCCGGCGGCGCTCTGGCGAAGATGCTCCCGCCGTTCCGGCTCGGCGCCGGAGGGGTCATCGGTACCGGCCGTCAGTTCATGTCCTGGATCACCCTCGACGACGCCCTCGGGGCCGTCGGCCACGCGCTGGCCCACGACACGCTCCGCGGCGCGGTCAACACCGTCTCCCCGCACCCGGTCACGAACCGCGAGTTCACCGGCGCTCTTGGACGCGTCCTGCGCCGGCCGGTGATCCTTCCGATGCCGGCCCTCCTGGCGCGTGTCGCGTTCGGGGAGCTCGCCGACGCGCTCCTGCTCTCGAGCCAGCGTGTCGAGCCGGCGCGTCTTGTCGCGACGGGGTACCGCTTCCTCCATCCCGACCTGGAGCCGGCATTGCGCCACCTGCTCGGCAGGCCGGGGACGTCGCCCGGGTGACGCGATGCAGCCGGGCGACGAGTTCAGACGGTGTCGCCCGGATCCGGCACGCCGATGTCCCACGATCGGACACCCCGTTCGCGTTCCCCGATCCATTCGGATAGAGGAACTCATTGCAGTGATTGAGGTTGCGAGCGACGTCCTGGTTGGTATGAATCTCGCTTTGAGATCAGGCACCATCGGGCTGGACTGATTCAAAGTCTTTCTAAGGAGATATGGTCGTGGATGTGCCGCGCCAGACGAACAAGCGCAGACGGAACCTGACCCGTACCCTGTACGGCGTCGGGGGTGTCACCGTGCTCGCGGCGATCACGCTCGGTCTGTCGCATCTGAAGCCGGCGGCGCCCTCCGTGTCGCGCTCCACCGTCCTGGTGGACACGGTGAAGCGCGGGCCGATGATCCGGCAGGTGCGCGGTCTGGGGACGCTGGTGCCGGAGGAGATCCGTTGGATCCCCGCGGCGACCGAGGGACGGGTCGAGCGGATCCTGATCAAGCCGGGAACCGCGGTGACCGCGGACTCGGTCATCCTCGAGCTGAGCAATCCCGAGCTCGAGAGCGCCTCCATGGATGCCGAGTGGCAGCTCAAGGCGGCCGAGGCCGACGCCGCGAACCTCAAGGTCAAGCTGGAGAGCCAGCTCCTGGATCAAAAGGCCTCGTTCGCGACCGTCCAGGCGAACGCCAAGCAGGCCCGGCTGCAGGCCGAGGCTGACACCGAGCTGTCGAAGAACGGCCTCATCTCCGATCTGCAGATGAAGCTCTCGGTCTCGCGCGCCGAGGAGTCCGCCATCCGGCAGGATCTCGAGCAGCAACGCCTGGAGATCGCCGCGGAGTCGATGCGGACCGAGCTGGCGGCGCAGAACGCTCGTCTCGAGCAGATGCGCGCGCAGGCCGATCTAAAGCACAGCCAGGTCCGCCAGCTGCGCGTGCGCGCCGGCATCGCCGGCGTCCTGCAGCAGCTCCCCGCCGAGGTCGGTCAGCGGATCGCCCCCGGTGGAACGCTCGCCAAGGTCACGGTGCCCGGGCGCTTGAAGGCCGAGCTGAAGATCGCCGAGACCCAGGCGAAGGACGTCCAGATCGGCCAGCGCGCCTCGATCGACACGCGCAACGGTCTCGCCGAGGGGACCGTGTCGCGCGTCGACCCGGCGGTGCTGAACGGCACCGTCACCGTCGACGTGGCCCTCACCGGCCCGCTCCCGAAGGGCGCCCGTCCCGATCTGAGCGTCGAGGGGACGATCGAGCTCGAGCGTCTCGACGACGTGCTGTACGTCGGCCGCCCGGCTTTCGGCCAGGAGCAGAGCGTCGTCGGGATGTTCAAGCTGGACGCCGACGGCGTGGGGGCTGCACGGGTGCAGGTCAAGCTCGGCCGCAGCTCCGTGAACCGCGTGGAGATCGTCGACGGACTGAAATCGGGCGACCAGGTGATCCTGTCGGACACCTCCGCCTGGGACGCTTTCGATCGTCTTCGTCTGAACTGAAGCACACATCAGGAGAACTCATGAGCGCAAACGGCCGCCCGCTGATCCATCTCGAGGCAGTGACCAAGGTCTTCTACACCGACGAGGTGGAGACGCACGCCCTGTCGACCATCCACATGGAGATCCAGAAGGGCGAGTACGTCTCGATCGCCGGCCCGTCGGGCTGCGGCAAATCGACCTTGCTGTCCCTGCTCGGGCTGCTCGACTCCCCGACGGAAGGGAAGTACTGGCTGGACGAGAAGCAGGTGGCCGACCTGTCGCTGGCCGACCGCGCGCGCATCCGGAATCTCCAGATCGGGTTCATCTTCCAGAGCTTCAACCTGATCGGGGATCTCACAGTGTTCGAGAACGTCGAGCTGCCGCTCACCTACCGCGGCATGAAGGCGCCGGAGCGGCGCCAGCGCGTCGGCGAGGCCCTGGAGAAGGTCGGCATGGCGCATCGCGCCCGGCACCTGCCGAGCCAGCTGTCGGGCGGCCAGCAGCAGCGCGTCGCGGTGGCGCGTGCCGTCGCCGGCAATCCGCTGATCCTGCTGGCGGACGAGCCGACCGGCAACCTCGACTCCAAGAGCGGCGAGGCGGTGATGGACCTCCTGCGCGACCTCCATCGCAACGGCGCCACGCTCTGCATGGTCACGCATGACCCGCGCTACGCGCGGCACGCGCAGAGAACGATTCACCTGTTCGACGGCCGCATCGTGGAAGAGAGCGCCGCAGTCGCCGCCTCCTGATCCGCCCGCCGGACGAGCGAGCGACGATCGCATGGACCGCCGTCCTCCGGAACAGCCCGATCGCGGGGAGCACGCCCGCGGCAAGTCCGCTTCGCCGATCCCGGTGACGGATCGGGCCGCGGGGGCGGGCGCGCGACGGTCGGCGGCCGACCGGTCGTTCCCGTCCGGTGATCTCGCGCGCGCGCACATCGACGCGCCGGTCAATCTGCAGGAGTGACGGTGGACTCCCTCCTCCAGGACCTGCGCTTCGCCATCCGGATGCTCGTCAAGAACCCGGGCTTCAGCGCCGTCGCGGTGCTCACCCTCGCCCTCGGTATCGGAGCCAACACGGCGATCTTCAGCGCCGTGAACGCCGTCCTCCTGCGACCGCTGCCGTACGCCGACCCCCATCGTCTCGTGCTCCTGAACGAGGAGACCAAGCAGCTCTCCGGCATGTCGGTCGCCTGGCCGAACTACGTCGACTGGCGCGACCAGAACCGGTCGTTCGAGCGTCTCTCTGCCGTGCAGCCGGCCCAGATCAACCTCACGGGGCTGGATCGACCGCAGCATCTCGGAGGCTGGAACGTCACCCACGATTTCTTCCAGGCTCTCGGGGTGCGGCCCCTGCTCGGACGGGACTTCCTGGCGGAGGACGACCGCCCCGGCGCGCACCCGGTGGCGCTCCTGGGCTATGGCCTGTATCAGAGACAGTTCGGCGGCGACCCGACCGTGGTCGGCCGGACGCTCACGCTGAACGGCACGCCCTGCACGGTCGTCGGTGTCCTGCCGGCCTCCTTCCGTTTCTACTACGGAGAGGCCGACGTGTTCCGGCCGATCGGCCCGATGGCCGGCATGCTGCAGGAGCGCAACGACCATCCCGGCATCTACGTTCTCGGACGTCTGCGACCGGGCGCGACCCTCGACGCGGCGCGCGCCGACATGGACACGATCGCCGTCCGGCTGGAGCGCGCCTATCCGAAGACGAACAGCGGCAACCGGGTGGCGCTCGCGCTGCTCGAGCAGAGCATCGTCCAGGGAATCCAGCCGGTGCTGCTGGTCCTGTCCGCGGCCGTCGGTTTCGTCCTGCTGATCGCCTGCGCCAACGTCGCCGGTCTTCTCCTGGCGCGCGCCTCGGCCCGCTCCAGGGAGATCGCCATCCGCCGCGCCCTGGGTGCGGGCCGCCGCCGGCTGCTGCGCCAGGTGCTGACCGAGAGCTCGCTCCTGGGTCTGATCGGCGGCGCGCTCGGCCTCGTCCTCGCCGCCTGGCTGACCGACGTCCTCCTCGCCCTGGTCCCCGCGAGCGTGCCGCGCATCGACGACGTGCGTCTCGACGCCCCGGTCCTCGCGTTCACGCTGCTGCTGTCGCTTCTCACAGGTCTGCTGTTCGGTCTGGTGCCCGCCTGGCAGTCCGGACGCGCCGGCGTGGCCGAATCGTTGAAGGAGGGGTCGCGCGGATCGAGCGCGGGCAGGCGCCAGCAGCGCTTCCGCAGCCTCCTGGTCGTCTCGGAGGTCGCCCTGTCGCTCCTGCTCCTGATCGGCGCCGGTCTGGTGGCCCGCAGCTTCCTGCGGCTGCGTGACGTGGACCCGGGGTTCCGTCCCGATCACGTCGTGAGCGCGCAGCTGTCGCTGCCCCAGGCGGCCTACCCGGACGACACGGCCGTGCGGCGGTTCGCCGACCGGCTCCTGGAGCGCGCCGCAGGGCTTCCCGGGGTGACCGCGGCCGCCCTGGTCAATCCCCTGCCGCTCAGCTTCGAGGGATGGCAGACCAACTTCTGGACCGAAGACCGTGCGGTGCCGGCGCACGGAGAGTTCCCGAACTCCGACTACCACGTCGTCACCGGCGACTACTTCAGGACGATGGGGATCCGTCTCGTGCGCGGCCGCCTGTTCACCGACGCCGACAGCGAGACGGCCCCGCCCGTCACCCTGATCAACGAGACGCTGGCGCGCCGCTTCTGGCCCGATCGCGACCCGGTCGGCCAACGGATGCGCACCGGGTCGCCCGAGGACCCGGGGCCGTGGATCACGGTCGTCGGCGTGGTCGCCGACGTCAAGCAGTACGGTCTCGACAGCGAGCAGAAGACGCAGTTCTACCGGCCTCTGCGGCAGCTCCCGCTGCGCACCTTGACCCTCGTCCTGCGTACCTCCGTCGAGCCCGCCGGGCTCACCACCGGTCTGCGGGACGCGGTGGCCGCGGTCGACGCGGACCTGCCGATCGACAGTGTGCGCTCCATGGGACAGCTCCTGTCGGACGCCTCCGCCCCGAAGCGTCTGTCGCTGCTTCTGCTGGGCTCCTTCGCCGTCACCGCCCTGCTGCTCGCGGCGGTCGGAATCTACGGCGTCCTGGCGTTCTCGGTCGCGCAGCGGACGCAGGAGATCGGCATCCGCATGGCGCTCGGCGCGCGCCGCCGCGACGTGCAGTGGATGGTGCTGGGGCAGGGGCTGCGTCTGGCTCTCGTCGGCGTGGCGGTCGGTCTGGCGGCGGCCCCCGCCCTGACGCGTCTGATGACCGGTCTCCTGTTCGGGGTGAGCCCCACCGATCCCGCGACGCTGGCCACGGTCTGCGCGCTGCTCATCGCCGTGGCCGGTCTTGCGTCGCTCGTCCCGGCGCACCGGGCCTCGAGAGTCGACCCGATGATCTCCCTGAGGAGTGAGTGAGTGGGCGCGCTCATCCGGGTCCGCAACGTCGAAAAGTCGTACGCCCACGGACCGGGGCAGACCTTCGTCCTGCGCCGCATCAGTCTCGACATCGACGAGGGGGATTTCGTGTCGATCATGGGCCCGTCGGGCGCCGGCAAGTCGACGCTCCTGCACATCCTCGGAATGCACGACAGCGCGTTCACGGGCGAATACCACCTCCTGGACGAGCCGATCCACGACCTCCCGCCGAGGCGCCGCGCCGACCTGGCGAAGCAGACGATCGGATTCGTGTTCCAGAGCTACCACCTGCTGGACGACATGACGGTGTACGAGAACCTCGAGGTGCCGTTGACCTACCGCAACGTCCGGCGGGCCGAGCGTCAGGGAATGATCGCCGACGTTCTCGATCGCTTCCAGATCGTCGGAAAGAAGGATCTCTACCCGAACCAGCTGTCGGGAGGCCAGCAGCAGATCGTCGCCGTGGCGCGGGCCGTGATCGCGCGTCCGAAGCTCATCCTCGCCGACGAGCCGACCGGCAACCTGCACTCGTCGCAGGGGAAGGAGATCATGGATTTGTTCAAGAAGCTCAACGAGCAGGGAACGACCATCGTCCAGGTGACGCACTCCGATGTGAACGCCGGGTACGGGCGGCGGATCGTCAAGCTGTCCGACGGCTGGCTCGTGGCGTGAGGCGGCGCCCGGGAGGGGACGATGCACGGGTTGCTCGGTGATCTGAGATACAGCCTGCGCGCCCTGGCGAAGAACCGGGGCTTCGCCGCCGTGGCGGTGCTGACGCTCGCCCTCGGAATCGGCGCCAACACCGCCGTCTATTCGATCACCGATCAGATCCTGCTCCGGGTCCTCCCGGTGCAGCGACCCTCCGAGCTGGTGGTCCTGAGGATGCCGGGGCCGAAGCGCGGGCGGGTCGACAGCGACATCGACGACGGAGCGCAGTCGTTCTCCTATCCGTTCTACAGGGACCTGCAGGAGAGCGCCGCCTGCTTCAGCGGCCTCCTGGCGCGCTACCCGATCCCGCTGAGCGTCGCCGGAGGGGGACAGACCGAGCGCGCCGCAGGCGAGCTGGTTTCCGGCAACTACTTCGAGGTGCTGGGGGTGCGTCCCGCCCTGGGACGCCTGCTGACACAGGAGGACGACGCGGCACCGGGCGGATCCGCCGTCGCGGTCCTGAGCCACGGCTACTGGACGCGCCGGTTCGGCGCCAGCTCCGCCGCGCTGAACCAGAGCCTCGTGGTCAACGGCCACACGCTGACGGTGATCGGCGTCGCCTCCGCCGGGTTCGGCGGCGTCCAGCTGGGTCAGACCCCGGACCTCTTCATCCCGATCCGGATGAAGGCGCAGATGACCCCCAACTGGGACGGCATGGACCATCGGAACGATTACTGGCTGGAGATGATCGGCCGGCTCCGGACAGGGGTCTCGCGCGCCGCCGCCGAGGCGAGCCTGTCGCCGGTCGTGGCCCCGCTCCTGGAGCGGGACCTGGCCGAACTCACGGGCGTGTCGGCGCAGATACGCGACCGCTTCCTGGCCAAGAGGATTCTCCTGGTCCCCGGCGCCCGGGGACGCCAGGTCCTGCAGGCGGACGCGCGGGACGGGTTGCTCCTCCTCTCGCTCCTGGTCGTCCTGGTGCTCCTGATCGCCTGCGCCAACGTCGCCGGCCTGCTGCTGGCGCGGGGCGTGGCGCGCCGGCGGGAGATTGCGCTGCGTCTGGCGCTGGGAGCGCGGCGCGGGCACCTGCTGCGGCAGCTGATGACGGAGAGCCTGCTGCTCGGTCTCGCGGGCGGCGTCGCGGGTCTCCTGATCGCGGCGTGGTGCATCGACGCCATCCTGGCGACGTTCCCGCAGAACCAGGGGATGGACGGGCTCAACGCGGATCTCGATCCGCGTCTCCTGGCGTTCAACTTCGGCCTCGCCCTCCTGACCTCCCTCGCCTTCGGTCTGATCCCGGCTCTGCGCGCCACGCGCCCCGACCTGGTGACGGCCCTCAAGGAGCAGGGGGCGGGGACCGGGACCGGAATAGGGCAGGTCCGCCTGCGGAAGGGGCTCGTGGTGGCCCAGATCGCCGTCACCACGATCCTCTTGATCACCGCCGGGCTGTTCACCCTCAATCTAAGACAGCTGGAGCTGGTGGACCTGGGGATCCGAGCGGACCATCTGCTGAGCTTCTCGGTCGACCCGCAGCTGAGCGGTTACTCGCCCAACCGGACGTCGGCCCTGCTCGATCAAGTCCGCGCGGATCTCGCCTCGCTGCCCGGCGTCACGTCGGCGAGCGCGGCGCAGATCGCCGTGCTCGCCGGCAACGACGAGTCGGCCAACGTGACCATCGAGGGGTTCGCCGCGCAGGGCGACGACGACCCTCACCCGGACAAGAATTCGGTCGGGCCGCGCTACTTCGCGACGCTCGGGATCCCGCTGCTCTCCGGCCGGGAGATCGCCGAATCCGACACATCGGCCAGTCCCAAGGTCGCGCTCATCAACGCCACGCTGGCCCGGAAGTACTTCGCCGGCCGCAATCCGCTCGGGATGCATTTCGCCTTCGGATCCGGAACGAACGTCAAGCCGGATATCGAGATCGTCGGCGTGGTGAAGGACAGCAAGCACGGCAGCGTGCGGCAGGAGGATCGGCCCTTCGTCTACCTTCCGTACTCGCAGAACCCCCGTCTCGGCGAAGCGACCTTCTACCTGCGATCGACCCAGCCGCCGGAGGCGCTCGCCGCCTCCGCCCGGGAGGTGGTGCGGCGGCGCGATGCCGACCTGCCGGTCTACGGAGTGAAGACGCTCGTCCGTCGGCGCGACGAGTCGCTCTACAACGAGCGGATGCTCATGGGGATGTCGATCGGGTTCGGCTTGTTGGCCGCCCTGCTCGCCGCGATCGGCCTGTACGGCGTGATGGCCTACACGGTGGCGCGCCGGACCCCCGAGATCGGCATCCGCATGGCGCTCGGGGCGAGCCTGGGAAGCGTCCGGGGCCTGGTGCTGCGCGAGGCGATGACGCTCGCCGCCATCGGACTGGCGATCGGCATCCCCGCCGCCCTGGCGGCCGGGCGCCTGGCGCGATCGCTGCTTTACGGGGTGGAGCCCGGCGACCCGCGGCTGGTGGCCGCGGCGGGCTTGTTGCTGATCGGTGTGATGCTCGCGGCAGCCTACCTGCCCGCCCGCCGCGCCACGAAAGTGGACCCGGTGGTCGCGCTGCGGAGCGAATGAGGTGACGTCTTTCGGGAGGTTCTTATGGACACGGTGATCCAGGACGTGCGTTACGGTCTGCGCATGCTCGTCAAGAATCCCGGCTTCACGCTGGTGGCGGTGCTGTCGCTGGCGCTCGGTATCGGGGCGAACACGACCATCTTCACGCTGATCAACCAGGTGCTCCTGCACCCGATCCCGGTGCACGACGCGGGGCGGCTGGTGTCGATCTTCGTGACCGACGAGCAGAACAAGAACACCCTGTTCAATACCCTCACGATCTCGGGCCCGAACTGGAGGGACATCCGCGACCAGAACGACGTCTTCGAGGCGACGGCGGGCTACATGGGGAGCGCCATCAGCCTCTCGGGCGGGACAGGCGAGCCCGAGCAGATCGCCGGGGACCTCGTGTCGGGCAACTTCTTCACGCTTCTCGGCGTCACGCCCGCGCTCGGCCGCGCCTTCCTCCCCGAGGAGGACAAGGTGGACGGCGCCAGTCCCGTGGTCGTCCTGAGCGACGCGCTCTGGCGCCGCCGTTTCGCCGCCGACCCCGGTATCGCCGGCAAGACCGTCACGCTGAACGGCCACGGCTTCACGGTCGTCGGCGTCGCGGCGCGCGGCTTCAAGGGCATCAACACGCTCGGCGGACCCGACCTGTGGGTGCCCCTCGCCATGCACGGGCAGATCCTGTCCGGCTTCAACGCCGAGAACTACGAGGACCGCCGCGCCCTGTTGTTCAACGCCATCGCCCGCCTGAAGCCGGGCGTGACCATCGAGCAGGCCGACGCCGCCGTCAAGACCATCGCCAGGCGCCTCGAGCAGCAGTACCCGACCCCCAATCGCGGGCGGAGCACGGTCCTGCTGCCGATCGCGCAGGCGACCGTGAACCCGAATTTCCGCCGTCTCCTCGTCATGGCGGGCGGCCTGCTGATGACGGTGGTCGGCCTGGTCCTCTTGATCGCCTGCGCCAACACCGCCAATCTTCTCCTGGCGCGCGCGACGGCCCGGCGCAAGGAGATCGCCATCCGGCTGTCGATGGGGGCGGGCCGTCTCCGCCTGGTGCGCCAGCTGATGACCGAGAGCGTGGTCCTGTCGATCCTGGGCGGTGCCGCGGGGCTTCTCCTGGCCTTCTGGGCGCGCGATCTCCTGCTGGCCTTCCGGCCCCCGCAGGCGTTCTTTGGACTGGCCGAGCTCGATCTGGACATGCGGGTTCTGGTCTTCACCCTCCTGGTGTCGATCCTGACCGGTCTCCTGTTCGGGATCGTCCCGGCCCTGCAGGCGTCACGCCCCGATCTGATCGTCGAGCTCAAGGAGCGCACCGGTCAGCCCGGTCAGAGCGGGCGTCGCGTCAGCCTGCGCGGACTCCTGGTGGTGGCCCAGGTGGCGCTGTCGCTGGTCTCGCTGATCGGGGCGGGGCTGTTCCTGCGCAGCCTCATGAACACCGAAAAGATCGATCCCGGGTTCGACGCCGGGAACCTGGTGACGCTGTCGTTCGACGTGGGCGCGCAGGGCTACGACCAGGTGCGCGGCGAGGCCTTCGAGAAGCGTCTTCTGGAGACCGTGCGCGCCGTTCCGGGCGTGCGCTCCGCCGCGCTCTCGGCCGACCTGCCGATGGGCGGCGGTGTCGGACGGACCGTCTTCCCCGAGGGTCAGGAGCCGGCGACCGGCGCCGTCGGGCAGTTCACCACGGCCAACCAGATCACCCCCGGCTATCTCGACACGCTCGGGATCCGGATGGCCCGCGGACGCGACATCACCGAGATGGATCGCGCCGGGACGCCGCTCGTCGTGGTCATCAACGAGGCGATGGCCAAGCAGTTCTGGAAGGACCAGGACGCGATCGGGAAGCGCTTCAAGTTCTTCGGCGACCCCGAGTTCCGGGAGGTCGTCGGGATCGCCCGGGACACCAAGCTGTTCACCCTGGGCGAGGACCCGCAGCCGCAGGCGTTCATTCCGGCGCTGCAGTTCTACACCCCGGCGATGACGGTCAACGTGCGCACGGCGGGCGACGCCGCCGCCCTGATCCCCACGCTGCGCCAGACGGTCCAGGCGCTCGAGCCGACGATGCCGCTGACCAACGTGGACACCGCGGAGTCCCTGATCTCCCAGGCCCTCTGGGCGCCGCGCATGGGGGCGGCGCTCTTGAGCATCTTCGGTCTGATCGCCCTGGTGCTGGCCGCCATCGGCATCTACGGCGTCATGTCCTACTCGGTCAACCAGCGCACGCACGAGTTCGGTCTGCGCATGGCGCTCGGCGCGAGACCGGGAGACGTCCTGACCCTGGTGCTGCGGCAGGGCATGACCCTGGTCGCGGTCGGTCTCATCGGCGGCATCGTCGCGGCCATGGCCGCGACGCGGCTGATCGGAACGCTCCTGGTCGGGATGAGCGCCAGCGATCCGGCGACGTTCGCGCTGATCTCACTCCTGCTCGCCGCGGTCGCCGCCCTCGCCGGCTATCTCCCGGCCCGGCGCGCGACCCGGGTCGATCCGATGGTGGCGCTGCGTTACGAATGAGGAGCGTGTCATGAACTGGAAGCCGCTGCTGATCCTGATCCTGTTCGTCCTGCTCGTCCTCCTGGCCCTGGGGCCGGAATGATCGAGACGCTCCTGGCCGACCTGCGCTTCGGGCTGCGGAGCCTGCGCAACAGCCCGGGCTTCACGCTGGTGGCGGTGTTCGCCCTGGCGCTCGGTATCGGCGCCAACACCGCCATCTTCAGCGTCGTCAACGACGTGCTCCTGAAGCCGCTGCCGTACCGCGAGCCGGACCGCCTGATGAACGTCTGGGAGAACAACCTCCGGCAGGGCTGGCACAAGGACGTCGTCACGCCGGCCGATTTCGTCGACTGGCGGAGCCAGAATCGATCGTTCGAGTCGATGGCGGCCTACACGGGCCGGGGGTTCAATCTGAGCGGCGCGACCGAGCCCGAGCGCGTCAGCGGCGCCATCGTGTCGCTCGACTTCTTCCGGGTCCTCGGGCGGCCCCCCGTCGCGGGCCGCGATTTCCAGGACGGTGACGAACGCTCCGGCTCGGGTCGCGTGGCGGTCGTCAGCGACGCGTTGTGGCGGACACGCTTTGGCGGCGACCCGCACCTGATCGGCCGGTCGATCACGCTCAACAGCGAGAGCTTCACCATCATCGGCATCGCCGCGCCCGGATTCCAGTTCCCGGAGGAGGCGGAGGTGTGGGGTCTCGCGAAGCACATCGTGCCGGAGAACCCCTGGGGACAGACCGAGCCCGACATCACCACCCTCCGCGGGATGCACTACTTCCCGGTGATCGCCCGTCTCAAGCCGGGCGTCGATGTGGCGCAGGCCCAGGCCGAGATGGACACCATCGCCGCCCGGCTCGCGAAGCAGTACCCCGACAGCAATGGCGACACGGGCGTCGAGGTGATCCCCCTGCACGAATCGATGGTCGGCGACGTCCGGCCCGCCCTCCTGATCTTCCTCGGCGCGGTGGGGCTCGTGCTCCTGATCGCCTGCGCCAACGTCGCCAACATGTCCCTGGCGCGTTCGGCGGCGCGCGGTCGCGAGGTGGCGATCCGCACCGCCCTGGGGGCGACGCGGCTCCGGCTGGCGCGCCAGCACCTGACCGAGAGCGTCCTGCTCGCCTTGCTGGGGGGCGGGGCGGGTCTCCTGCTGGCGCTGTGGGGTCGCGACCTTCTGGCGAGCCTGGCCCCCGGGTCGATACCGGGCCCGACGGCGGTCGCGATCGACACGCGGGTCCTGGGGTTCAGCTTCGCCCTGTCGATGCTCACCGGTCTGCTGTTCGGCGTCGTGCCGGCGTTGTACTCCGCCGGCTCCGACCCGCAGGACGCTCTCCGGGAGAGCGGCCGCACCTCCACCGCCGGGCCGCGCGCCCGCTTCCTGCGCAGCGCCCTCGTGGTCGCCGAGATGGCGGTGGCCCTGGTGCTCCTGACGGGCGCGGGTCTGCTGATGAAGAGCTTCCTGCGTCTCCAGCGGATCGACCCCGGTCTCCGGATCGATCGAGTCACGGCGCTCAAACTGTGGATCCCCGATGTCCGCTACGCCGACGACGAGCGGAAGGCGCAGTTCTACGGGGAGGTGCTGCGCCGCGTGCAGACCCTGCCCGGTGTGGAGGTGGCCGGGGCGACGAGCGATCTGCCGATGTCAGGAAGCGACACCAACCTCGGCTTCGTGATCGAAGGACGCCCGGCGCTGCCGCCCACGCAGGAGCCGTACACCGGGCTGCACCAGGTCAGCCCGGACTACTTCCGGGCCATGGGCATCCCCCTCCTGCGCGGCCGCCTGTTCACCGAGCGGGAGCGCCGGGGCACGCCCGATGCCGTGATCATCGGCGACACCCTGGCCCGACGGTTCTGGACCGGCGAGGATCCGCTCGGCCACCGCGTCAGCTTCGGGTTCAACGAGAAGGGTGAACGGAGCTGGTACACCGTCATCGGCGTCGTCGGCGACGTGAGGCAAAGGGGTCTTCAGGAGACGCTGCGCCCCGAAGTGTACATCGCGTACGCGCAATGGCCGTCGCGCTACATGACGCTCGTCGTGCGCAGCCCGCTCGAGCCCGCGGCGATCGCCGCCGCCGTGAGGCGCGAGGTGCTGGCCGTCGACGGCGAGGTGCCGGTCTACGGCGTGCAGAGCATGCGGGAGGTGCTGGACGGCTCCCTCGAGACGCAACGGTTCGACATGGCCCTCCTGGCGTTGTTCGCCGGCGTGGCGCTGGCCCTCGCCGCCGTCGGTCTGTACGGCGTCCTGGCCTACGTGGTCACCCAGCGCACCCACGAGATCGGCCTCCGGATGGCGCTCGGCGCCCGCCGGCTTGACGTCCTGCGGCTGGTCGTCGGGCAGGGCATGTGTCTGGCTCTCCTCGGGGTCCTGGCCGGTCTCCTGGGCGCGCTGGGGCTCACCCGCGTCCTGTCGAGTCTCCTGGTCGGAGTGGCGGCCACCGACCCCTCGACCCTCGGTCTGACGGCGGCGCTCCTGACCGCCGTCGCCCTGATCGCCTGCGGCGTCCCCGCGTTGCGGGCCTCGAGGGTGGACCCGATGGTGGCGCTGAGGCACGAGTAGGCGGCGCCGGGAGGAGGGTCTGCTGGACTACAATACCGGCGCCACTCCGGCGCTGACCATGAAGAAAACAGAGACCCCGGCCGCGCGCATCCTGATCGCCGACGACCAGCCGGATGTCCTGGAGGCGCTCCGCCTGCTGCTGAAGGAGGAGGGGTACGCCATCGACACCGCGGCCTCCCCCCGCGCGGTGCTCGAGGTCGTGAAGACGCGCGAGTACGACACCCTCCTCATCGATCTCAACTACACGCGCGACACCACCTCCGGCCGGGAGGGTCTCGACCTCCTGACCCAGATGCAGACGCTCGACCCCACCCTGCCGGTCGTGGTGATGACCGCCTGGGGCAGCGTCGAGGTGGCGGTCGAGGCGATGCGCCGCGGCGCGCGCGATTTCGTGCAGAAACCGTGGGACAACGCCCGCCTCGTGTCGATCGTGCGGACGCAGGTCGAGCTGAGCCGCGCGCTGCGCCGCGGACAGCGTCTGGAGGCGGAAAACGTCGTGCTGCGCGGCGACGGCGGCCCGCGCCTGGTGGCCGAGTCGGCCGCCATGGGTCCGGTCGTGCAGCTGATCGAGCGCGTCGGCCCCTCCGGCGCCAACGTCCTGATCACCGGCGAGAACGGCACCGGCAAGGGCGTGGTGGCGCAGGCTCTGCACGCGGCCTCGCAGCGCTCCGGACAGCCGCTGGTGGTGGTGAACGCGGGCGGTTTCTCCGAAGGCGTGTTCGAGAGCGAGCTGTTCGGTCACGTGAAGGGCGCCTTCACCGATGCCCGGGCCGATCGCGTCGGCCGGTTCGAGCTCGCGGACGCCGGCACGCTGTTCCTGGACGAGATCGCCAACCTCCCGACCGGCCCGCAGGCGAAGCTGCTGCGCGTCCTGGAGACCGGCGAGTTCGAGCGGGTCGGCTCGTCGCGCACCCGCCGCGTCGACGTCCGCATCCTGTCGGCCACCAACGCCGACATCCACGCCGAGGTCGCCGCCGGCCGCTTCCGTCAGGACCTCCTGTTCCGCCTCAACACCATCGAGATCCACGTGCCGCCCCTGCGCGAGCGCCGCGAGGACATCCCGATCCTGGCGCGTCACTTCCTGTCGCAGCACGCCGTGCGCTACCGCAAGACGCTGCAGGGCTTCGACGACGCGACGCAGAAGGCGCTCCTGGAGCACCGCTGGCCCGGCAACGTGCGCGAGCTCGATCATGCCGTGGAGCGGGCCGTCCTGATGAGCCGCGGCACGCTTGTGCGTTCCTCCGACCTGGCGCTGCGCCCGGCGGTCGACGGCCAGCCGGGTCTCGAGGAGATGAGCCTCGAGGACGTGGAATGCTTCCTGATCAAGAAGACGCTGCAGCGCTACAACGGCAACGTCAGCCAGGCCGCGGGCGCCCTCGGCCTGAGCCGCAGCGCCCTGTACCGCCGCCTGCAGCGGCACGGGCTGTGACGAACGGACCGCGCCCGCACGGCCGCTCCCTGGCCGCGCGCCCCCGGGATCCTTCGCTGTCCCACGAGCGCCGGGTGCTCGTGCTGGCGCTGCTCGCCGGCGCCGCCGGCGTCGTGGCGGCGCTCATCATGCTGTGGGCCGGCGACTACAGCGCCAAGGTGCGCTGGACCTTCGGCGTCCTCCTGGTCGGCACCTGGCTCGGCTTCGCGTTCGCGGTGCGCGAGCGCGTCGTCCGGCCCCTGCAGATCGTCTCGAACCTCCTGGCGGCCCTGCACGAGGGGGATTTCTCGATCCGGGCCCGCGGCGCGCGGACCGACGACGCCCTGGGCGAGGTCATGCTCGAGGTCAACGCGCTGGCGGAGACGCTGCGCCAGCAGCGTCTCGGCGCCCTCGAGGCGACGGCCCTCCTGCGCAAGGTGATGGAGGAGATCGACGTCGCGGTCTTCGCCTTCGACGGGGCGGCCCGCCTGCGTCTGGTGAACCGGGCCGGCGAGCGACTCCTGCTGCAGCCCCTGGAGCGTCTGGTCGGCTCGAGCGCCGCGGAGCTCGGGCTCGAGGGCTGTCTGCGCGAGGACGCCGCGTCGATCGTCGATCTGTCGTTCCCCGGTCGACCGGGCCGCTGGGAGGTCCGCCGCGGCACCTTCCGGCAGGGCGGTCTGTCGCACCAGCTGCTGGTGCTATCCGACGTCAGCCGCGCCCTGCGCGAGGAGGAGCGCCAGGCCTGGCAGCGCCTCATCCGCGTCATGGGTCACGAGCTGAACAACTCCCTGGCGCCGATCAAGTCGATCGCCGGCAGCCTGGAGCGGATCCTCGCCCGCCCCTCGAGGCCGGTCGATTGGGAGGACGACCTGCGCCGCGGTCTCGAGGTGATCGCGGCGCGCGCCGAATCGCTCAGCCGGTTCATGGACGGCTACGCGCGGCTGGCGCGTCTGCCGCCCCCCCGTCTCGGCAGCGTGGCGGTCGGCGATCTGGTCCGGCGCGTCGCCGGTCTGGAGACCCGGCTGGGCGTCGGCGTCGTCCCCGGGCCCGAGATCACCGTGCGGGCGGACGGCGACCAGCTCGAGCAGTTGCTGATCAACCTGGTGCGCAACGGCGCCGACGCCGCCCTCGAGACCGGCGGCGGGGTGCGCGCCGGATGGAAGCGATCGCGCGGCGCCACGGCCTCGCTCGAGGTCTTCGTCGAGGACGACGGCCCCGGCATGCCGAACACATCGAACCTGTTCGTGCCGTTCTTCACGACCAAGCAGCAGGGGTCCGGTATCGGGCTGGTCCTGAGCCGCCAGATCGCCGAGGCCCACGGAGGGACCCTGACGCTCGAGAATCGCGAGCCCGGGCCGGGCTGCCGGGCGCGCCTGCGCCTGCCGCTCGGCGCCGCCTGAGGCCGCACCCTGCGTCACCGGGCTGGAACCTCGGGACGACCCCCGACGTTGGATGCAATGACACTCTCTCAAGGAGGCACGCATGCGCCGGTCTTCTGCTCTTCTCGCCCTCCCCTTCGTCGGTCTCATGGCGGCGCCTCCCGCGGCGGCGGCCGAAGCGACCCGCACCGTACGCGCCGAGCTGTCCCGGGACGCCCTCGGCCACTTCGTGGTCGAGAACCTGGCCGGCACGATGCGCGTCGTCCCGGGAACCGGGCCGACGGTCGTCGCGGTGGCTACGTTGCACGCCGAGGACGACGATCGGGCGAAGGCGATGGCGATCGAGCAGGTCACCGGCAAGCTGGGGGTGCCCACCCTGCGCGTCATCTACCCGATCGACCATGGCGACACGATCCGCTACCCGGGCCCCGGCGCCGTCAAGGGGACCCTTGCCAGGATGTTCGGCGGCTCCAGCACCACGACCGAGTACGCCGGCCGGCGCGTGAAGATCAGCGACGGGCACGGCATCCTGATGTACGCCGACGTCGAGGTGCAGGTGCCGCGTCATCTCGTCGACGCCACCTTCCGCAACGTGGTTGGTCTCCTCGAGGGTCACGATCTGGACGGGAAGATCCTGTTCGACAGCTCGAGCGGGGATGTCTCGATCGAGAAGGTGCGCGGCGAGATCAAGGCCGATACCGGCTCGGGGGACGTCCGGGCGAGCGGTCTCGAGGGCTCGTTCGTCTGCGACACCGGCAGCGGCGACTGCGACCTCGGTGATTTCAAGGGCGACACGCTGCGCTGCGACGTCGGATCGGGCAACGTCACGGTGCGCTCGGCGACCGCGAAGCTCGTCACCGCCGACACCGGCTCCGGTGACGTCCAGGTCGCCGGCGGCGACATCGAGGAGTTCCGCGCCGACACCGGCTCGGGCGACGTCCGTCTGGAGAACCACGGCGCGCGCCTGGCGCGGGTCAAGGCCGACACCGGATCGGGCGACGTCACCCTGCGTCTCGCAGCGGACGCCGCCTTCGAGGCGCTCGCCGATCAGGGCAGCGGCGACATCAGCATGGGCTACAAGGACGCGCAGGCGATCGTCAGGCACAAGGAGGTCATCGGCTACCGCCGCGGCGACGCCCGCATCAAGATCGACGTCGACACCGGCAGCGGCGATTTGACCATCGAGCCGGGCGCCTAGCGCACGGACTGTCCCGGCATTCCCCAGAAAATTCTTGCAAACGATTGCACCGGAGCGTACTGGAATCAGAAGGGCTCCGACCGGTTCGGCCGTTTCTTCCTCGAGGTCTTGCGGCAGTAACTCCGGCCGCGGCGCGTCGCTTGTGCCCTGAGGCGGCGTGCTAGAATGCGGCCCCCATGCCCCGAACCCGGTTGGTGGCGGCCGTTCTGGCTGCGCTGCCCGCCCTCTATGGGCTGACCTCCCTCCGGCATCTCGCATCGATCGATCGCGTCTACGTCGTCGACGTTCCCGTCCTGCACACGACGCCGCGCCTCGTGCCGCCAGGATGGCGGCTCGTGCCGCGTCTCTGGGGCCGGGTGTCGGAGTACCCCTCGGCGCCGAGGACGTTGCGAGCGGTCCTGAGCGGTCCCAAGGCCGCCGCCAGCCGCGAGGGGGCGCGCGTCGAGGTCGAAGCCGATCTGACGTACAGCCTGCCGGCCGGCAACGTTCTCGCGCTGCATCGGTCGCGCGGGCCCGATTACGAGGGCGGCTGGCTCGAGGGCCTGCTCGAGAAGCGCGTGTCGGAGACCCTGGCGTCCTCGTCGTACGAGCTGGTGCGCGACCGCGATCCGCGGCTCGCCCGCGCCGCACGCACGGCCCTGACGGACGATCTGACCGGCGCGGGACTGCGCATCGAGTCGCTCGGCATCGTACCGGTCGCGGGGAACGAAGCGTCCTCGAGGGCCATCCGGCGGGCCGACGTCCGGCCCCTCGATCGGCAGGTCGTGCTGATCGGTCTCGACTCCTTCGACTGGCGCATCGCCGAGCCGCTCATGAAGCGGGGGAAGATGCCCAACCTGGCGCGCCTCGTCGCCCGCGGCACGCGCGCCCGTCTCAACACCATCCGGCCGATCCTGTCGCCCGTCATCTGGACGAGCATCGCCACCGGGGTGAAGCCGTCGCGCCACGGGATCGTCGATTTCGTGGTCACCGCCCGTGACACCGGCGACCTGCTGCCGGTGACCAGCGCCATGCGGCAGGTGCCGGCCCTCTGGACTCTTTTGAGCGGCCAGGGGGTCGACGTGGGAGTGGTGGGATGGTGGGCGACCTGGCCGGCCGAGACGGTGCGCGGCAGCGTGGTGAGCGACCGCGTCGCGTTCCAGCTGTTCGAGGAAGACGTGAAGGACGACTGGAAGAGCTCCGACCCGGCGAAGAACCGGGGGAAGACCTATCCACCCGGGCTGTTCGAAACCATCCGGCCCCTGATCAAGGCGCCCGCCGAGGTGACCGACGCCGAGGTCGGCTGGTTCCTTTCCGGCGGGAGACTCCCGGCGACGCTGACCGGAGAGCAGGCCGGCCTGGTGAAGCAGTTCCGCACCGTCATCGCGGCTGGCGAGACCTACCACGCCGTGGCGCTGAAGCTCTTGCGTTCGGGGGCGAAGGGGCTCGACATGTTCTACTACGAGGGGCCCGACGAGGCGTCGCACCTGTTCATGCGTTACCGGCCGCCGCTCATGCCCGGCGTCGATCGCCGCGACCTGGCGCTGTTCGGCGGCGTCGTCGATCGCTACTACGAGCGCTCCGATCGGCTCATCGGCGACATCGTCGAGACGGCCGCGCCGGACGCCACCATCCTGGTGGTCTCGGACCACGGATTCAAGTCGGACAACAACCGCCCGCCGGACACCGATCCGCGCATCGGCAGGGGGAACGCGGCCGACTGGCACACGCCGGTCGGTGTCCTCGTGCTGGCCGGCCCCGACGTGCGCGCCGGCTTCGATCTCGGCTCGGCCTCCGTCCTCGACATCGCCCCGACCGTCCTGGCGCTGTACGGTCTCCCGGCTGCGCGCGACCTGGATGGGCAGCCGCTGGCGGACGCCCTCGCGCCCGCCTTCCTCGAGCGGCATCCGATCGCCTGGATCGACACCTATGGCGGTGTGCGCGCGCCGGTCCAGCAGGAGGTCGCGACCGAGACCGGCTCGGGGGACGCCGAACTGATCGAGAAGCTGCGCGCCCTCGGCTACATCGGCGAGGAGCGGATGACGGCCCACAACAATCGCGGCGTCATCGCCCTGGACGAGGGGGACGTGGACGGCGCGATCGCCGATTTCCGGAAGGCGCTCGAAAAGGGCGACGCGGGCACCATGGTCCGCGCCAACCTGGCCCGCGCCTACCTCACCAAGGGTGACCTCGACCAGGCGCGCTCGAACGCCGACGCGGTTCTGCGGGAGGACCCGGGGAACAAGATGGCGGAGCTCCTGCTCGGCAGCGTCGACCTCAAGCGCGGCGACCTGGCCGGGGCCGAGAACCACCTGCGCCGGGCGATCCGGACCGACCCGACGTTCGTCCAGGCGCGCTCCAGGCTGGGCGAGGTCCTGCTGCGGCGCGGCCGGGACGACGCGGCCCTCGCCGAGTTCCGCGCCGTGGTCGCGATCACCCCGATCAGCCCGGTGGAGCTCAACGACATCGGCAACATCCATCGCGAGCACCACCGGCTCGATCAGGCGATGGAGGCGTACCGCGAAGCGCTGCGGGTCGACGCGCAGTACATCGGCGCCTACAACAACCTGGGGCTCTGCCTTCAGGAGCTGCACCGTCTCGACGAGGCGAAGACGCTGTACGACAAGGCGCTCCTGATCCGGCCGGAGAACCCGGTGCTGCGCAACAGCCTCGGCACGCTGCTCGCGCTCGAGGGCGACCGCCAGGGCGCCCTCGCCGAGTTCGAGCGCGCCGCCGGGGCCGACCCGGACTGGGCCGTGGCCCAGGGAAACGCGGCTACTCTGCTGTTCGAGAGCGGTCGCGCCGCCGACGCCCGGCCGTTCTTCGAGCGCTGGGTGCGTCTCGAGCCGGACTCGAGCGACGCCCGTCTCGGGCTCGGTCTCGACCTCCTGATGCTGCGCGACCAGGAGGGCGCCGTCGCCCGGTTCCGGGAGGTGCTCGAGCGCGACCCGGGCAACTTCCGGGCGCACACCGCCCTCGGCGAAACCCTCCTCCGGCAGGGACGGCTCGAGGAGGCCCAGGACCATCTGGAGGCGGCCGCCCGGATCACGCCCGGTGTGGCGCGCGTCTACGGCAGCCTGGGTGAGGTGTATCTACGTCGAGGACTGAAGAGCGAGGCGGCCCGCGCGCTCAAGAGGTCCCTGGCGATCGAGCCGGGTCAGGACAAGGTCCGCAGACTTCTGAGCGAGACCGGAGCACCCTAGTGTGTCCTACTAGGGCTTGAACCCCTGGTTCTTGAACCGCCAGACGAGACCCGCGTGGATGCTGTTGAAGGAGATGTTGTCCCTGCCCCGATCGGCCACCGACCCGATCGAGATGAACGGTCCCGTGGTGGCCGGCGCCGGGTCGGCCACCATGCCGCCCCACGAGGACACGCTGTATCCGAGGTAATAGTCGAGCTTCCCGTACGACCAGACGGCCCTGACGTCGAAATCCTTGATCTCGCCGCGCAGGTGATTGTCCTCGGCGGTGCGGGTCTCCGAGGCGGGCGGCTGAATGTTGTCGATGTGCGCCTCCCCCTTGGTGTCGGCCTGCATGAGCGACATGACGAACGACGATTCCAGGCTGAAATGCTTGCCGAACCCGAAGTTGGCCAGCGCGCCGACCCTGATCCCGGCGCCGTCCGACTTGAAGTGCTTGGACTGGACGAAATCGTTCGTGCCGTCGTTCCCCTCGAAGCCCCGGTCCTCCTCGAACGACGCCACCCGCACGCCCGCGAGCCAGCTCAAGGTGCTCTTCTCGCCGGTCACCATGGCCCGGACATAATCGAGGTCGGCGGCGTGCGCCTTGACCTTGGACGTGGCGCTGAAATCGACTCCGGCGGGGTTGTTCAGATAAGGGGCGTAGATGTAGCCATAGCCGAACAACACCGGATCGATCTCGCCCGGAAGGTTGCCGGTCATCTTGTCGTCGTGGTCGAAGCTCCAGTACGACACCCTCAGATCACCGAGGTCGTTGCCGAAGCCGTAGCCTACGGAGGCCCGGTAGGACGTGCCGGTATCGTTGTCGATGACGAGACGCGTGTCGGTGGGCGGCGTGGACGTGTCGAAGTGGTTGGCGAAGTGCTGGTCGAGACTCTCCGGCTGGCTGCTGGCGAAGTCGAGCGCCAGGAACCAGCCCCGGTACCCCTCGTCCGCGGCGAGGGCCGGGGTCGTCGTCATCGCGAGCGCGGCGATTGCGACGCCGACCAGGACGGTGCTGACGCCCCCCCCTGGCACCCTCGTCGGCCCCTGCATCGGTTGTCCCCCTCCGGTGAGACCGCGACGATCGGCCGTGGCTCGCCGGGCCGATCGGCGCCTTATACCCGATCGGCGCGGGGCCGGTCAAGGTCACTCATTTCCGGCGCGTGTAGGTGATGCTCATGCTCGACGCCTCCCGGCCGTCCGGGCCCGGCCGGTAGGTCGTGAACTGCCGGGTGTCATCATCCTTCCAGACCGTGACATCGCGCCAGCGCAGCTCCTTGCCGTTCGCCGACATCGAGCCGCGCATCGTCATGGTCCGGGTCGAGGCGTCGTAGGTGCCCTCCGAGATCATCGGCGTGGTCAGCTCCGAGTCGACCCAGACCGCGACGTACTTCTTCCGGGCCGGGTCGAAGCCGATGATCCCGTGGCCCTCGAAGGGTGGCTTCGACGGATCGCTCTTGTACTCCTTGATCAGCCACAAACCGCCGCAGCAGAGATGGTCGACCTCGACCCCCTTGGAGGTCTCCGGCTTGGAGCCGGGCGGACCGATCGGGATCTCGATCGTGGTCTCCCAGGACCCTTCGTCCCGCTGCAGGGCCGCGTGCTCGGCAGCGAGCTTCAGGGGGGGCGTCGCCGCGATGACCGACAACGACCCCACCGCCAGCGCGCTCAGGAGCACCGCCAGGAGGGCCCGGTCCCGCCCGCTCACTTCACCCGCGCTTCGAGATCAATCTTCAGGCTGCCGCGCAGGGCGTTCGAGACGGGACAACGCCCCTCGGCCTCGCGGGCGACCTCGGCGAACTGGGCGGCGCCGATCCCCTCCAGACCCTCGGCCGTGACCTGGAGCTTCGAGGACTGGATCTTCAGACCGGTCTCGCCGAAATCGGCGGTCAGCGTGGCGGTGACGTGGAGTTTCCCGGCGCGGGCATTCTTGCGGCCGAGCGTGGCCGCCAGCGCCATCGCGTAGCAGCCGGCGTGCGCCGCGGCGATCAGCTCCTCGGGGCTCGTCTTGCCGCCCGGCTTCTCGACACGCGCCGGGAAGGTGAGCGGCAGACTGAAGGCGCCGGTCGCGCCCTTCACCTCGCCGCTGCCCTCCTTGACGGTCCCGATCCAGTCGATGTGGGCGCTTCGTTCGAACGTGGCCATCTGTGACCTCCGTGATCATCGTGGTGCGGTTGCGGGAATCCCTATCATAGCGGATCGCGCCGCCGGCGCCCTCCTCGAAATTTGACGCGGGGGCTGTGCTAGAATTCGCTTTTCTCATCGCCTTCTATGCACCTACGTGGCCGCGGCCACGCGGCCCGATGACTCAGGGGGAGCGTCATCATGCGCCATTATCCGCGTCGATCCCGCACTGCATGGCCTGGTCTGCTGTCGTTGTGGACCGTGCTCGTCCCCGCAGCGGCGCGGGCGGCCGATCCGGCCCCCAGCCCGTCCCCAACCCCGTACGAGGAGCACATCCAGGTCATCACCTCGAAGGAGCCGGAGACCATCCATAACACGCCGGCCGCGGTGACCGTGATCACGCGCGAGGACCTGGCGCGCCGCGGCGCATACGACCTGCGCAGCGCGCTCCGGCTCGTCGCCGGGGTCGACATCGCGCCGGGCGGCGACGGCGGCCCGGCCAGCGCCGTCCCCGAGTTCCGCGGATTGAAGGAGTTCGACGCCTTCCTCCTGACCGTGGACGGCGTCCCCTGGGGCGGCGCGTTCAATCCGGCGCTGGAGACGCTCGACATGACCGACGTGGATCGGATCGAAGTCCTGCGCGGGGCCGCCCCGGTGACCTACGGCGCCACCTCGTTCGTCGGGGTGATCAACGTCGTCCGCGGCGCTCCCGGCGAGGGGGGCGAGACCCTGCGCGCCGTGGGCGGCAGCTACGGGTCGGGTGCCGTCGTCTGGCGCAAGGCACTGCCGTCCTGGGCGGGGTTGCAGTCGGCCCTGGATCTGGATTTCGGGCGCGAGGGCTTCAGCGACGACCGCAGCGAGGTCCAGCGGGGGCACGTGAGCTGGCGCAACAGCCGCGTGATGGGTGTCGGCACCATTCACTTCGCGCTCGACAGCACGTGGCAGCGACAGGACCCGGCGAGCCCCCGCCCCCGCGTCGGCGAGACCCTGTCGTCGCAGGTGCTGATCGACTCGAACCAGAACATGAAGAACGCCCACATCGACGAGCAGAGGTACACGCTGCAGGGCGGTTACGAGCGCAAGGCGCTGTCGGGCTCCTGGTCGACCACCCTGTCGATCACCCGCTCGCGCCAGGACGTCCTGCGCGGCTTCCTGACCGACGTCAGCACGACGTCCCCCAACGCCAACGGCTTCCGCGAAGGCATCCCGGTCCGCGACATCTACTTCGACAGCCATCTGGCGCTGTCGCCCGCGCCCCGGGTGGAGGTCATCACCGGCATCGATCATCTCCACGGCGCCGGCCGCGCCCGGGGAGGAGACTTCGACTACGACGTCGGCCTCGACGGCAGCGGCGCCCCCTCCGGCAGCGATCTCAGCAGCGCCGCGCGCGTCGCGGTCACCGACCGCCGGGAGTTCTCCGGTCTCTACAGCCAGGTCATCTGGACGCCGGCGGAACGCTGGCGCTTCGAGGCGGGCGCGCGGCTCAACCGGACCGCGGAGTCGCGCGCGACCGATCATCTCGACTACGCATCGGCCGTGCGGGACCGCACCCGCGACAGTCACGATGTGATGCGCGGATCCGGGTTCGCCGGTTTCGCCTGGACCGCCTGGCGGCAGGAGGCCGACGACCTGCAGCTGTACGCGAACTACCGCAACACCTACAAGCCCGCGGCGATCGACTTCGGTCTGGACGCCAACCCGGAGATCCTGGCGCCAGAGACCTCGACCGGCTACGAGGGGGGGCTCAGGAGCGTTCTGGCGCGCGGCCGGCTCGCGCTCGAGATCAACGCCTTCCAGATCGATCTCCAGAACCTCGTGCTGTCCCAGGACGTCGGTGGACTGCCAACCCTGGTGAACGCCGGCGCAGAGCGCTTCCGCGGAGTCGAGCTCGAGACCGTCCTGAAGCCGCACAAGCTGCTCGAGTGGCGCACCACCTACAGCCTGCACGACGCGCGTTTCCGGGACTTCGTCACCGAGTTCGGGGGCGTGCCGACGCAGCTCGCGGGCAACCGCCTGGAGATGTCGGCCCGGAACATGGCCTCCACCGAGTTCATCGTCGGCCGGTCGCAGGGATGGCAGGGCAGCGTCCGGGGAGGCTGGGTCGGCAGCCGCCTCCTGGACAAGCGCAACAACGCGATGACGCCGGACTATTACGCCTGGGACGCCGGTATCGCCTACCACCTGCAGTCGGTCGAAATCCGCCTCGACGGCCGGAACCTGACCGACCAGCGGCCGCCGATCGCCGAGAGCGAGCTGGGGGACGCGCAGTACTACCTGCTGCCGGCCAGGCGCATCGAGCTGAGCGCGCGGTGGACCCTGGGACCCGACTCCAGACACTGATGCCGACGACCGCCCCCGCGACCGGCCGGCGCGCCGCCGCGCCGTCGTGGATCCGGGCCGGTCGTCTGGCGTGTCTCGCCGCAGGGTTGTGGCTTCCGGCCGCGCCCACGGCCGCCCGGGGCGACGGACAGGATCCCGAGACGATCCTCCAGGCGCTCCCGAGCGCCGACATCTACTCGCGCCACCTGCTCTATCTGACGGAGGAGCCTCACCCGGCCGGCAGTCCGCGCAACATGGAGCTGGCCGATTACGTGCGCGACCGTTTCGTCGAGTACGGTCTCGAGGACGTGCGTTTCCACGACACGCCCGCGCTGCTCTCCCGCAGCGTGTCGGCGTCGGTGGAGCTGATCGCGCCTTTGCGGCTGAGGCTGAAGCTCGCCGAGGACCCGCACCCGGCGGACAAAGACAGCTTCCTGTACCGCGACCCGCGCGTCGTGCCGTACCACGCCTACGCCAGGAGCGGCGACGTCATCGCCGAGGCGGTCTACGCCAACAGCGGCAGCCCGGAGGACTTCGCCGCGCTCGCCAGGATGAACATCGACGTGCGCGGGAAGATCGTCGTGATGCGCTACTCCGAGCCGTACAGCTACCGCGGGTACAAGGTCTGGCTCGCCGAATCGCACGGCGCCGCGGGCGCGATCATCTACTCCGACCCGCAGGACGACGGTTACGCCGCGGGCGAGACCTATCCCGACGGGCCGCTCGGCCCGCCGAGCCACGTCCAGCTCGGGTCGATCGTGTACGACTGGCTCGGACCCGGGGAGCCGTTCACCTTCCACTGGGTGAAGGGCCGCGGGGGCGGATGGAGGGAGGGTCCCGTCCGCGACAAGCAGCTGCCGAAGATCCCCTCGCTCCCGATGTCGCACCAGGACGCCGGCGAGATCCTGTCGCGTCTGTCGGGTCCCCCGGTCCCTCACGGCTGGCAGGGCGGCCTGCCGTTCGCGTACCACGTCGGCCCCGGCCCGGTCCGCGTGCACCTGCGCGTGCAGAACAGCGAGCGGATCGGAACGATGCGCAACGTCCTCGGGGTCATTCACGGGGCCGCCGAGAAGGACAAGTGGGTCGTCATCGGCAACCACCGGGACGCCTGGGTCTACGGCGCGGTCGACCCGTCGAGCGGCACCGCCGCGATGCTCGAGGTCGCGCGCTCGCTCGGCGCGGTCGTGCGCGCCGGTCATCGCCCCCGGCGGACGATCCTGTTCGCCGACTGGGACGCCGAGGAGGATCTTCTCGGCGGCTCCACGTCCTGGGCGGTCGAGCAGCGCGATCGGCTCCTGCGGGACGGTGTGGCCTACGTCAACGTCGATTCCGCGGTCTCCGGGCCCCATTTCAGCGGCGGCTCGACGCCGGCCCTCGCCGGTTTCCTCGCGGACGTCACCCGGGCGGTCCACGATCCCGACGGCGGGGGCAGCGTGTACGACGCCTGGGCGGACGGCACCCGGAGCGGCGCGCCCGTGGTCGAGAACATCGTCGGCGCCACCGATTACACCGCGTTCCAGGAGAACATCGGCCTGTCCTGCATCGACATGTCGTTCGGCGGCCCTTACGGCGTGTACCACTCGCAGTACGACGACTTTTTCTGGATGAGCCGGATCGCGGACCAGGGGTTCCGGTACGGCACCACCATGGCGCGGCTCTGGGGGCTCCTGACCTGGCGGCTGGCGGACACGACCGTGCTGCCGATGAGATACTCCGATTATGCCTTCAAGGTCCTCGACGACATCGATGCGATCGAGACGAAGGGGGCGGCCCGGTCGTTGACGCTCGACCGCGCCCGCTCCGCCGCGCGCCGCTGGCGGGACACGGCTCTCGATTTCGAGACGCGGCTCGGGGACGGACCGGCGCCGGACGACGCGACGGCGCGACAGGTGAACGATCTGCTCGTGAGGGTCGAGCGCGCCATGACCGAGGACGAGGGTCTGCGCGGCCGGCCGTTCTTCAAGCATCTGATCTACGCGCCGCAGCCGACCTACCGCGAGGAGATCCTGCCGCGCATCTTCGAGGCGATCGAAGCGGGGACCTGGGACACCATCCCCCGCTACGAGACCCAGCTCGTCACCGCCTTCGACCACGCCGCGCTTCTTCTGCGTCAGGCGCGCGGGCTCCTGGGCGGCGCGTCACGATCGAAAACGGAGGGATCATGAAGATTCTGCAGCTTGGAGTGGGGGCGATCGGCACGGTCGTCGCCCGTCATCTGGCCGGACACAGGGAGGTCGAGGCGCTGACCCTGGGCGACATGGACACCACCCGGGCCGAGAAACTGGCCCGGGAGCTGAAGGGGAAGGTGCGCGTGGAGCGGGCCGACGCCGCCGACCCGCAGGCGCTGGCGCGGGTCGTCGGCGGGCACGGGCTGGTCGTGAGCGCCGTCCTGCCGAAGTACAACGAGGCGATCATGAAGGCGACGCTGGCCGCGGGCGCCGACCTGCTCGATCTGTCCGCCGGCGGGGACGACCAGCTGGCGCATGACGGCGAATGGAAGCGGGCGGGCCGCACCGCCATCCACGGGATGGGCGAGGACCCGGGCATCAGCAACGTGTTCGCGCGCTGGGCCGCCGACCGCCTGGACGCGGTCGAGGCGATCCGCGTGCGCGACGGCGAGTACTCCACCAGCGACGAGTTCCCCCTCGCCTGCCTGTTCTCGACCGAGACGTTCATCGAGGAGGCGGTCTCCCCGGCGATCTACTTCGAGAACGGCCAGCGGAAGACCCTCCCGGCCTTCTCGAACCGCGAGGTCTACCCGTTCCCCGACCCGGTCGGGCCCCAGGTGGTCTACAACATGAGCCACGAGGAGGTGGATACCCTCCCCCGGTCGATCGGCAAGGGGGTGCGCTTCGTCGACTTCAAGCTCGCCGTCCCCGACGACATGCAGAGACATCTGGCCTTCCTGGACCGCATCGGCATGACCCGGCGCGACACCGTGCGGGTGCGCGGCGGCGAGGTCACGCCGCTGTCCGTGCTCGCCGCCGTCCTGCCCCAGCCGGCCGATCTCGGCGGCAGGATCCAGGGCGCCGCCATCATCCTGGTGGAGATCGACGGCACGAAGAGCGGCCGGAGAGTGCGTCACATCCTGCACGCCGCCATGACCCACGACGAGGCGTTCCGGCGCATGCGTGTCACCGCCACGGCGTTCCTGACCGGCACCGGCGCGGCCGCCGGGGCGATCGCGCTGGTCACCGGGAAGGTGAAGACACGGGGCGTCGTCCCGCCCGAGGCGCTCGAGCCCGAGCCGATGCTCGGGATCCTGGAGGAGCTCGGGGTCACCACCCATCGCAGGGAGATGGCGCTGTAGAGTCGGGCGGAGCCTCAGCCCCGGGCCAAAGGCGGCGGCACGATCGGTGGCGGCGGGACGCCGGCGGCCGAAGCCGGCGCGCCGCCCGGGTGCACCAGCACGACGAGCGAGAGGTCGTCGTGCGGGCGCTCGCCCCCGAGGAACGAGGTCACCTCTCCGATCACCAGACGCACCGCCTGCTCCGCGCCGAGACCGCGCAGACGCGGCAGGAGGGCGCGCAGGCGATCGGCCCCGAACTCCTCGTCGGCCGCGTTCCTCGCCTCGGTGAGACCGTCGGAGTAGACGATCAGCGCGTCACCCGGCTGGAGGCGCAGGTCCCCTTCCTTGTACGCGGTCCCCTCCATCATCCCAAGCGGGATCGCCGAGGCCTCCAGGGTCTCGGTGCCCGTGGCGCGCAGCACGAACGGAGGGTTGTGCCCCGCGTTCAGGTAGCGCAGACGGCCGGTCGCGGGGTCCACCTCGACATAGAACATGGTCGCGAAGCGGTTGTCGATCCCGTCGCGATGCAGGATCGAATTGAGCTGCGCGCCCAGATCGCTCAGGGAGCGGCCATCGAGCGACAGGGCCCGCAGGGTCGCCTGGAGCTTGGCGGTCAGGAGCGCGGCGCCCAGACCCTTCCCGGCGACGTCACCCAGGACCACGCCGAGACGCCCCCCGGGCAGATCGATGTAGTCGACCAGGTCGGCGCCGACGTCGTTCGCCGGCTGCATGAACGACCAGAGCGACCAGCCGCCGGGCTGCGGGTGGGTCCGGGGGAGGAGCGCCAGCTGCACCTGCCTGGCGACCTCGATCTCGTCGCGGGCCGCCACCTTCTCCATCAGCTCGAGCATGAACACCAGCAGCAGGATCAGGAAGGCCGCGAGACGAAAATTGACCCTGAGGACATCCCCGTCGGGAAGGTCGAAGCGGACCTTCCCCAGGAAACACAGCACCAGCGAGGCGAACAGCGCCAGGCGGCGACCCGGCGACAGCTTGGCGAGCAGGCTCTTGAGGAGCCAGCCGAGGAGCTTGAAGGTGCGCCGGATCCGCCCCATGGCGGCGAGCTGCGCCCGCCGCTCGTCGTCGAGATAGAAGCGGTACAGCCGCTTCAGATCCTGATGGAAATTGCGCGGCAGGTCGGACGGGCGCAGGTCCTTGAACAGGACATCGCGCAGGCGCGGCGACGGGCTGGCGGCCGTCTCGCGGCCGTTCCCCCGCGACCGCTTGTCCCTGCGGCGTCGCTTCGCGGTCGTTCCGTCCGCTGGCTGCGTCACGGGGGGCGGCTGGTCCATGCCGCGATCCTACAACACGCGGACCGTCCGCCGGCGGTTCAGCGCTGCCAGTAGAACGGGCCGAGCGGCTTCTTGTCGGGCCACACCTCGTCCATGGAGGAGGCGTCGAACAGCACGCCGTCCTTCATGGTGTAGACGACCTTCTGCGTCTGGCGGATGTCCGCCAGCGGGTCGCCGTCGATGACCACGAGGTCGGCGAGCTTGCCGGTCTCGAGCGAGCCGAGGTCCTTGCCGAAGCCGAGCGCCTCGGCGCCGCTCCAGGTGGCGGTCCGCAGCGCCTCCATCGGGGTCATGCCGTTGCCGACCGTGAAGGCCCACATCTCCCAGTGCGCGCCGAGCCCCTGCAGCTGGCCGTGCGCGCCCAGGGCGACGCGGCCGCCGGCGCGGGCGACGCGCGCCGCGCCGTTCGCCACGGTCGGGAAGTGAAAGTCCTCCTCGGGATAGTGGATGCTGCGCCGGCCGAGGACGTCCAGCATCTCGTGCGGCGTGAACCGGCGCAGGCGGGCGTCGTCGTGCGGATTGGCGTGCTGGTACCAGTAGTATTCGGCGGTCGGACCGCCGTACGAGACGATGAGCGTGGGTGTGTAGTTCGTGCCGGAGCGCGCCGCCAGCGTAACCACGTCCTTGTAGATGTTGACCGGCAGCGAGTGCTCCAGACCGGTGAACCCGTCGAGCATGTTGGTCAGGTCGGTGTGCAGCTCCCCGGCGCCCTCCATGGTCGCGCCCACCCCCTCCTGGCGCGCCGCCTCGATGAACCAGATCCGCTGCTCCCGGCGCGGCTGCTGGTAGACCTTCAGCCAGTGCACGCCGTACGCCTTCATCCGCCGCACCGCGTGCAGCGCGTCCTCGAGGCTGTCGACCTTGGTGTACTGCGCCGCCTGCACGCCGCCGTACAGGACGTCGCCGCTGCTGTAGATGCGCGGACCGATCAGCTCGCCCGCCTCGACCATCTCCGCCTCGGCGAAGACATCCAGGCTGTGCGCCGAGGGGTCGTGGATCGTCGTCACGCCGTACGCCAGGTTGGTGACGTATTCCCACTTCTTGTCGGGGAAGATCTCGAAGCCGGAATAGTGCAGATGGGCGTGCACGTCGACCAGGCCCGGGATGACCGTCTTGCCGCCCAGGTCGACGACCGTCGCCCCCGCCGGGGCGGGCACGGAGCCGGCCCTTCCGATCGCCGCGATCCGATCGCCCGTCACCACGATATCGGCGCGCTCCATCACCTCGTCCCCCTTCATCGTGATGGCGCGGGCGTTCTTCAGGACGACCGATCC
>Ga0070697_100000286_pt1 | contig 40928 bp, 33 predicted proteins | sample KBSK1501metaG_FD_65475 | JGI IMG/M metagenome (GOLD analysis project Ga0070697, IMG submission 65475) | Corn, switchgrass and miscanthus rhizosphere microbial communities from Kellogg Biological Station, Michigan, USA - KBS K1-50-1 metaG | ecosystem: Host-associated > Plants > Roots >... | reverse complement strand
GTTTCGCCGAAAAATTGCCGCCTTTCCGAATGGCCGATAATAACGTAGCGGCATCCGGCCTCCACGAGCATCTGTGGAGAAATTTCACCAGTGAACGCGCCTTCTTTTTCCCAAAAGACGTCCTGCGCGGCGATGGCAATCTGCGTGTCACGAGCGGCTTCCGCGGCCACACGGATGGCAGTAAAAGGTGGAGCGATTACGATGTCGCACTGGTTTATTCCGGCAACGAGCAACGAGAACGCGGAGAAGAATATCTCCGTTTCTGTTTGCGTCTTGAACATTTTCCAGTTGCCGACAATGACGCGCCGGCGCGGTCCCGGACCCTCGACGAGCGCAACCTTCTCCGTGGGCTTATCAGTCAACGCGTCGACGCCGGGAAGATTGGCGCCAGCGAGAAACTCGAGGGAAGCGCCGCCTCCAGTCGAGATGTGAGAGATTCTCGAAGCGACGCCAGCCTGGTGAACGGCAGCGACGGAGTCGCCCCCACCCACGATGGACGTTGCGCCGATACCGGTGGCGACGGCGACGGCTCTCGCGATTTCGAGCGTGCCATTGGCAAAAGCGGGCATCTCGAAGACGCCCATGGGGCCGTTCCAAACGATGGTCTTGGCGCTGGCGATTTCCGCAGCGAACGAAGCGATGGTCCTTGGTCCGATATCGAGGCCCATTTGGTCCGCGGGCGTCGCGGAGACGTCGACGGTGGTGGCCGGGGCAGTGGCTTTGAATTCTGGGGCGATGACGTGGTCCACAGGAAGCAGCAGCTTGAAATTTTTCTGTTTGGCGTCTGCGAGAATTTTGCGGGCGAGATCGAGCTTGTCCTCTTCGACGAGCGATTTTCCGATCGGCAAACCCTGCGCCTTAAGAAAGGTGTAGGCCATGCCGCCGCCGATGAGCATGGCGTCGGCAATTTTCATCAGGTTCTCGACGACTTCGATTTTGTCGCTGACTTTCGCTCCGCCAAGAATCGCAACGAAAGGGCGCGTGGGATTGGTGAGCGCTTTGCCCAGATAGGTCAGCTCTTTTTCCATCAGCAGCCCGGCGGCGGACTGGTTTACGAAGCGTGTGATGCCTACAACCGAAGCGTGAGCGCGGTGCGCAGAGCCGAAGGCGTCACAGATGAAGAAGCCATCGCAAAGGGAAGCGAGCTCCTTCGAGAATGCTTCGTCGTTCTTCTCTTCCTCGGGATGGAAGCGAACGTTTTCCAGAAGAAGGATATCGCCGTCAGCGAGAGTCTTGCTTTTTGACTGAGGGACCGGACCGACGCAATCGGAGGCAAAGCGGACGTGTTGACCCAGGAGCTCTTCGAGCTTTTTGACTACCGGGAAGAGAGAAAGCTTGGAGTCGGGACCTCCCTTGGGCCGCCCGAGATGCGAAGCGAGGATGAGGCGGGCGCCTTTTTGAATGGCGACGCGCAACGTGGGAAGTGTTTCGCGAATGCGCGTGTCGTCGGTGACGACGCCGTCCTTGAGCGGGACGTTGAAGTCCACGCGGACAAAAACGCGCTTGCCGCTGAGAACGAGATCGTTGATGGTGAGCTTGTTCATGGATTCGTGACTCGTTATTTGTGCCTCGCGAGATGGATGGGTGGGGCCCCTCGAAAAGACTCGGGCGAACAAGCCCCGCCCTGAGAAACGGCCGAAGAATACACTAGAACTTGGCGGCCATGAATTTTATGAGATCGCGGCAGCGGCAGGAGTAGCCCCATTCGTTGTCGTACCACGCCAGAACTTTGACACAGCGGTCACCGACGACCTTGGTGTAGCCGGAATCTACAATGGAAGAGTTCGGATTGCCTTTGAAATCGGCAGAGACGAGCTCTTCCTCGGTGTAGCCAAGAACGCCCTTCATGGGGCCGAGGGCCGCGGCTTTGAGAGCAGCGTTGACGGACTCCACGCTCGCGGGTTTGTCCACAAAAACGGTGACATCGACGACGCTGACATTGGGAGTGGGCACGCGCATGGCGTAGCCATCGAGCTTGCCCTTCAGTTCGGGGATGACAAGATGCAGGGCTTTGGCCGCCCCGGTCGAGCTGGGGATCATGTTGATCGCAGCGGCACGCGCGCGGCGAAGATCCTTATGGGGCAAATCGAGAAGTTTTTGATCATTCGTATAGGAGTGGATGGTGGTCATGGTTCCACTGTGAATGCCGAAAGTCTCCTGCAGGACCTTGGCGACCGGGGCCAGGCAATTCGTGGTGCAGGAGGCGTTGGAAACCACATGGTGCTTCGCAGGATCGTAGGTCTTGTCGTTGACGCCAAGGACCAAGGTAGCGTCGGGCCCGTCGGCGGGCGCGGAGATGATGACTTTTTTTACCGGACCACGGAGATGCTTCTTTGCGTCAACGCCCTTCGTGAAGAGGCCGGTGGATTCGACGACGATGTCCGCGCCGACGCTGGCCCAATCGATTTCGGCCGGATCCTTCACCTTGAAAACCTTGAAGGCTTTGCCCTCGACGGAGATGGAGTCGTCGGTGTGAGTGACGTTGTGAGGGAGATTGCCAAGGATGGAATCGTATTTGAGCAGGTGCGCGAGGGTCTTGGCGTCGGTGACGTCGTTGACGGCGACGAACTGGATGTCCTTGTCGTCGAGCGCGGTGCGCATGATGTTCCGTCCGATGCGGCCGAAGCCGTTGATGCCGACCTTGATGGGCATACTACCTCCGTTGGGATGTTCGGAACCGCGGCGGGCTCTCTCGAGAGAAACGGCCGCAATGCAGAACACAAAATGCTATGGGCTGCGTGGTCAAAAGTCAACGCGAAGCCACAGGGCAGAAATTTAATTACGAAGTAAACGCTGACTGGCGCACGAAGGGATGAAAAATCTACTCGGGGTATTGCCTGATCTTGGTTACGCGGTCGCCGCTGAACCGGACGAAGACAGTCTTGGAAGGTGGTTGGCCATAAATCCAGTCCTCGATGTCGTTGCCCTCGGGGTCGCGTTCTCGAACTTTGTGATCGGGCTTACCGATGGCAGCTACAACCTCTTCCCGGTCCATGCCCACGACGGGCCGGCGTTCCGCGATGGCTTTTTTCATCTCGGGAGGCAGGGTATCCACCCATTGAACAGAAGCAGAACGCTCCCGTGAGAAATCGAGGAAAGGTGAAAGCAGCAGCTTAAGATCTTTGGGACTCAGGTCCGGAACGGGTTTGCTGAAATCGAGATAGAGGGTACTGCCCGCGCCGGGCTGTAACCCCGGAGGGCCGGTCTGCTGTTGCTCCGTCGTCGATTGCACCGTCGGGATGCCGCCCATTTCAATGTGAAAGCGGTCCCGCAAGCGCTTCTTCCCACGCCCGCCGCCGTTCAGGTCCACAATGATCTGGCGGTCGCGAAAATCCAGCTTGGTGATCTGGACATTGTCGCCATTGTTGACGGCCGCGCCGTGGGTGGCCAATGCGCGTTCCAGCAGCTCACCGTTCAGCGGCTTTCCGACGTAGACAATCAAGCCCTCTTTGCCAGCGGGAAGGGACTTGGTGGCCTTGGCGAACTCGCCGGAGACATAGCGAATGAGTTCGAGCTTGGAAGATTCCTGCAAGGTGGCGCTCTTTGGTTTTGGCGAGTTCTGAGAGGTACCTTGTCCGTCGAGGGCCTCTGTTGAAGTGTCGGGAAACAGCGGAATATCCGCTCCAGAAGGAAAGTCGGCGAGAGGACGGGCAGGCGGACGAAGGCTGTTGATGCGTGGGACGTCCGCATCCGCGAAAAGGAAAATGGCCAAACTGAGAATGAGCCGAGTTGTCATGACAAATTTGGGCTAGCGGCCCTGTGGCCCGCAATCCTACCGCACAACACAATTATCCCCCAGAATCTTTGATGCGGGAAATGAGAAAAACAGCTACAACTGGCGGTGGGAAAGGACGTTCGGCTGTGACGCGGGGGATTCTCGGCGGAAGATTCCACCACAGCTAGAACGTGAGCCGTTGCAGGTGAGCCCAGGGGGATACACTACCGGGATATGACCTGGACCCCTTGGCGGTCTATCCTCACTGGCAGAACCTCACCGCCAGCCGCCACGATGGCGGATTCCACGCTGCTACGGGCATCGGGCTCGATGAGCAGGACGACGCAACCACCGCCACCCGCGCCGCAAACCTTACCAGCGAGAGCGCCATTCTGGCGCGCGCCGCCGATTACGCGGTCTATCTTCTTGGTCGAGATGGTTGGCAGATTGCGCTTGCGGAACGACCACTCTTCCCGCATCAAGCGTCCAGCCTCGAACCAGTCGGGCTTCTCCATGGCAAAGCGCATCTTCTGAGCGACTTCAGAGATTCGTTCGAGACTATTCTGTACGCTGCGCTTGCCGCCGATTTGCGCTTTAAAGACCTCCCAATTATTGATGCCATGCTGGCGCGGTTTGCCGGTATAGCAGACAACGATGCGGCGTTCCAGCTCGTCGAGATTGACGCGCAATTCGACGCGGTGTTCACCGCCCGGCGGAAGTTCGATAGCCGCAGCGCCGCCAAAGGCCGGCGGGTAATGATCCTGCGTACCTGTGGGAACGTTGATGACGATAGCTTCGGCATCGCGGCTGATATGAATCCAATCGACTTTGCTCCTCCCTGCCCCCGTGTAACGGTCCAGCGCTGCGCAGATGGCGACGGCCATAGCGCTCGAGCCGCCGATGCCGGCGCCGTTGGGAGCTTCGGAATCGGTCGTGAGCGTGAAACCGCCCTGAGGCTGAAAGAATTTTACGATTTCGGCAAGAAGCGGCAGACGGTAGCGCTTGGTTTTCAGCAGCGCGGCAAAGGACGCGAAACTTTCTTCGCGCTTGATATCGCGGGACACGAGCTTGATGCGCTCATCCCAAGGCGCATGAGTCTGAATCACACAAGAGGCATAACGAGAGATGGCCGCGTTCAGCGTGACCGAGCCGGGATGAAATAGATACAGAGGCCAGATATCGAGAGTGCTTCCAGCAAAATCAACGCGTGTCGGGGCCTTGGATTCAATGATCATGAGTGCTCGTTGAGCGGAATGAGCGAAACTTTCGTCGAGACAGTTTGCAGGAATCGGGTGACAAGCTCAAGCGGAGATGACGATTGAAAAAGTTAAGCTTACTCGATCGCTTGGGGCGGAACTCTAACTCCCTGCATTTCCGGCAGCGCGATTGCGAACCATGAGCTGCGGGCCAGCGTCTTTTTTCTCTTGGGCAAGCGCAGGGTTCGGTTCGAAGCAGCGGCGGCAACGCGCTTCATACATTCCGCCGGCGCCGACGACGATGAGCTCTTCGCTTTCCACTAGGCGTTGGGTATGCACCGCGGGATTGCCGCACCTCATGCAAATGGCCAGCAGTTTGGTGATTTCTTCCGCGATCGCGAGGAGCCGCGGCATGGGCTCAAAGGGCCGGCCGCGATAGTCAGTGTCGAGCCCGGCCACAATTACGCGCTTCCCCAAATTGGCGAGTTTGGTGCAGACGTCGACGATTTCTTCGCCGAGGAATTGCGCTTCGTCGATGCCCACGACCTCCGTGCGAGGCGAAAGTTTCTCCATGATTTCGGAGGCTTTGGCCACGTTATCCGAAGGAATGCCTAGCCCCGAGTGCGAGACAATTTCGTTGGCGGCGTAGCGTTCGTCAATCGCGGGCTTGAAGATCTGCACGCGCTGGCGCGCAATCTCGGCGCGGCGCAGACGCCGGATGAGCTCTTCGCTCTTGCCTGAAAACATCGGGCCGACGACGACCTCGATCCAGCCCATATTTCCTTTAACAATGTCCACTCTGGTCTCCCGTAACTGCACTAGCAGAAAGCTTAGCTTGCCGCGTTCGATGCCCGGCCATACATCTTCGCATTGTAGAACGGCGCGAAGGCGGTGATGACGGCAACCCGAAAAGATTCATCCCGCCGGATCAAATCCGCCGAGAGGACGCCCCAAGCACCCTGCCCGTCACGAATGCCAATCGCGCCTGCGTGACGATCGATGGCATCAGATAGATCAAACCCACGCTCAAGAACTTCGTGGGCGAGCTCCTCTGGCAGTTCGATGCCGCCGGAGCGCCCGTAAAAGCCCCGGGTGCCATCGGACACGTAAGCCCAGCTCTCCAGGAAGACGCGCCGGCTTCTGTCGTCCTGTAAGACCTCGAGGCCGCCTTCCAGGCCGACGAAATAGCGCCACGGTTTGCGAGTCTCCCGGGCGAGAAGCGCGAGTGCTTCCGCGCGCTGGCGTGCTCCGCGCATCAGTTCTTCCGACGAAGTTGGCGTGGAGCTTACGCCACTCTCCACTTCCACGCCTACAACGTCGAAGTCACCATCGGGGACAAGTTTTGGCGCAAGCGCGTTCAGAGCTTCCGTAACAGCCCGGAGCTTAGGCTTGCGAATGCTGCCAACGGCGACGATGATCTTCTTCATGAAGGCTACAAACTAATGTGGTGATTCTAACGGGAATGGGATGAGAATATCACGCGGAAACCGCGAGGCTGAGGAAAACTTAGGGAGAGCGAAGCAGAGGAGCTTCGCGCCCGCGTGCGGATACCTTTTCCACCGACTCGATCCGGCCATTCCGTACCAACAGCGCGTCATCGAAATTATTAACCGTGGGACAGACGTGCCGCGGCATTAGATAAAGCAGTTCCCCGGGCTGGGGAGGTATGGATCCTTCCGCCACCGCCAAGGGCAGATGCTCTTCACTTGGCGAGAGCGGCGTTAGTTCCGGATGTCCAACAACCAGGCATGTGGGAACACCCGCATCAGCCGATACTGCTTTGTGGCCAGCGTCGCAGGTGATAATCCCTAAGAGTGGCTTGCTGACCACGCGCGTCAATACCAGCACCGCCGGCCGGTAGCCGTACTCCCGGGGAAGTTGTGCAAGGCTCGTAGCATCGCAATAGACTATGGTTCCGGGCGAAATTCGGTGTAGGAACGATGCCTTGCGAAAACCTTGGCAGGAAAGCGAGCATGGGAACGTCGCCGTTCCCGCAGTGATGACTTCCGGCACGCTGGCGCCGCTGAGCTCAACTTCTCTCACTAGCTCCAACAAGAGGTGATAACCCTCATGCGCCGCCTCGGTTCGCTGAGGTTCTTCAAACGCTCCGTATTGGCCATCGTAATAGTGCAAGCCGCGAAACTCCAAGCTGCAAGCCCCAATCGCTCGCACCAGCTTGACCACTTCGCCTCCGTGGTTCTGCTCGATCCCTGTGCGGTTCATGCCGGGGTTTATGTCGAGAAAAACTCCGACCCGGCTGCCATGCCATTGCCGGACCTGTTCTTCATTTTCTGCCAAGACGGAAATGCGCACCTGCCGGAATTGCTCCGCAATTTCCCGCACCCGGCGGGCGTTCGCACCGATCGATGGGTAGGCCAAAAGAACATCTGCGGCGCCGCACTTGCAGGCTACCAACAGTTCCAGTGTCGTCGCACACTTGAAATTGCAGATGCCGCGCTCGACAAGCATGCGTACGGTGTAGCCCAGCTTGGCCGTCTTGATGTGCACGCGCCAGCGTTGTGAATCACCACCCAGCAATTCCAACGTTCGTTCTATATTTGAAGAGACAATTTCTGGATAGAAGAGCAGCGCGGGAGTCATCACGCTTTCGAGACCGCTCACTTTATGGCACTGGTCCCAGGCAAATTCGCTCAGCATGGATTTCTGCGCGGCCATTACGGATTCGATGATAACCCGCAAATGCACTCTCCAGACACTGGGCAGGCAAATTCTTCGTCGCCACGAGAATAAGCACCAAAATGCGAATCGTTTCTCAGATGAGCCTGTGGGTTGACCACATCCATGCCGGATAGTAGGCTCCCTCAACTTCCATGAGCCCGAATGATCCCGAGCACGCCGCGCGTCCCGATCCACCTGACTTGATTCGTGGACTTGGTCTGTGGTCGGCGACGGCGATTGTCATCGGCGACACGATTGGCACGGGCATTTTTCTCGTCACTAGTGATATGGCCCGTGCGGTAGGCTCAACGGCCCTGGTTTTTGCCGCCTGGCTCATCGGCGGAGTCATCGTGCTGTTCGGTGCCTTTTGCTATGCCGAGCTGGGCGCGGCATTTCCAAAGGCAGGCGGGCCCTACGTCTACCTGACGCGCGGCCTCAGCCCCCTCTGGGGATTTCTATTTGGCTGGATGAGTTCGTTTCTCGAGCGGCCCGTGGCCATGGCGACGCTGGCAGCCGGATTCCTGCGGTTCCTCGGATTCCTATTTCCAGTTGTCGCCACTCCATTGTTTACGAGCCACATCGGACGATACGCCTTTAGCTTCACCGTGGCTCAGCCGCTGGCGGCGCTCGTGGTTGTAGCCGTCACTGCGGTCAATTATTTGAGCGTACGGCTGGGCGGCGGCATCCAGGTCTTGCTGACATCTCTAAAGATCGGAGCGATCCTCGCAATCGTCGCAGCCGGCGTGCTATTCGGAAAGGGACACGCCGCCGCAATTGCGACGGTTGTGCCTTCACTTGGCTGGGGAACAGTTGGCGCCGTGCTGACTGCCCTAGTTCCTGCGATGTGGGCGTACAACGGCTTCAACGACCTTGGTGACGTGGGCGAAGAAATTCAGCACCCAGGAAAGAATATTCCTCGGGCTATCATCCTGGGACTGCTCACGGTTGGCGGCCTGTACCTGCTGGCCAATTTGGTTTACTTTCATGCTTTGCCGTTCGCGACTCTGGCACAATCGCAGCACATCGCGTCGGATGTTGTGCAGACGTTTGCGGGTTCTCGCGGAGCCAGGTGGCTTACGGTGGCGATGGCCGTTTCCGCTCTCGGTGCGCTCCATGTAGTGGTCCTGACCGGGGCCCGTATTCCATACGCCATGGCGCGCGACGGACTGTTCTTCCAATTCGCCAAGCGCATCCACCCTTCGTTTCGGACGCCCAGCGGCTCGCTGATTTTTCTCGGCTCCTTGGCCGCCTTACTCGCACTTAGCGGAACCTACGAGGAGCTCTATTCGCTTTTCGTTTTCGCCGTCTGGATTTTCTTTTCTTTAACGGCGATTGCCTTGGTGCGTCTGCGAAAAAAGGAGCCGAACCTCTCGCGGCCATACCGCGCCTGGGGCTATCCCTGGACGCCGTTGATTTTTTTAGCCGCCGCGATTGCGCTTACTATGAACCTGTGGATGATACGCCCCGTGCGCTCTTCGCTGGGCTTGTTAGTAATCCTGGGAGGCGTTCCATTCTACTTTCGATGGCGCAATCCCCCGGCGTCTGCCGAGCACGGTTAGACAAATTTAGGACTTGGTTCTAGGCTCACGGGACAATGGCCTCCTCGACTGTGGAATCATTCCGTCCAGAATGAATCCCTCATCCCGCTCCAGTCATTCCCATGGCGTTTCCGATTCCCTGGTGTTCTTGGTAAGGAGCCTTTCTATTCCCTCCAGTGGAATCGCGAGCCAGTCCGGACGATTGTTCAATTCGTAGCCGAGCTCATAGATCGCTTTCTCTAACAAATGAACTCGCAGCAGTCCATCGAACTCGTTGGGATCAGCGGGCAGAAAGGGTGCGCCAGCTGCGGCTTTTCGGTAACTTTCCAGGAACTGGCGCGTCGCCAGGGCTTGCCATCTCTTGGCGAGAAGTTTTGGTTTGACATCGAGACTAGTGGATATCCCCAATCTCTCCTGCGCGGATAGCAGCGCGGAGCGCGCGGCATAATGGAAGGACCGCAGCATACCGGCCACGTCCTGCAGGGGAGAGCGTTTCGCCCTGCGCTCGCTGACGGGTCGCGCGGGCTCGCCTTCAAAATCAATGATAAAAAAATCCGAACCGGTAAACAGAACCTGTCCCAGATGGTAGTCGCCGTGAATCCGAATACGTACGGACCGGATATCGTTTTCTAGACCAGCATGAACTGCCAAAAGGACATCGTGCTCGAGTTCAAGCACTTTTGCTACCGATTCGCGCAGCGGCTGAGGCAGTTGTTCGGACCGCAAGCGAAGCAAATCAAAATTGCGAATGGCGAGGTCGTGCAGCGACGATTCCAGCGCTTCTCGAACCTCGGGCGTAAACGGCTCACGCGCGAAAGCAGGGTCCGTGGGCGAAGAATCAAGCGCAAGGTGAAACTCCGCGGTACGTCTGCCTAGAAGTTCAACAAACTCAACTTGTTTTGACAGCTGATCCGCAGGTTCTCGCGCGGCGGCATCTCCAACAAGAGCGGAAGTTGAGACCCCCTTTTCAGCGGAGGGAATATCTTCTCCAACGGAAACAACGGGCCGCACAAGCAAATCCGTGAGAGACTCCGTCGTAAATTGCCAGGCATCGCCGCGATTGGGTACAAACTCCTGCAGGATTCCAAGCGCAACGCTTTTACCGTCGCGCGTGCGATATTCGAGAGAACCGCACAGCGGGGGCGTGTTTGCGAAGTGAGCAACCTCCGTGAGGAAGCGGCTGATTTCCAAATCGGGATTGACGCCTTCCTCGATACGCCGAAAGAACTTCAAGATCAGCCGGTCGTCATAGGCAATCGAGGTGTTGCTTTGCTCCCCCTTCAACCGACGAGGCCGCGGGGTTGCAGCGGAGTTTGGATAAATTTTCTGGAGCCTGGCCGCGGGCCGGGCGTTAATCTCGCCCTGCAAACCCGCATACGACACTGCTCCCCGGATGGCGTCAAGGATCACGGAAAGAAAGCCGCGGTCGCCAAGAGCATCCACGAGAAGAACTTCTGAGGAGGAATTGGGAGTTTGAATTCGGAGCATGACGGGAGAGAGTTCTGCGGAAGCCGAATCTTGCTCGGTCTTCAGCAGCGGCAGTACGTAGGTCTCTCCACCACCGTCGGTGTACTCGACCCTGTTAAGCGTGATTAAAGAGTCAGCTTGAGAAAGTGGGATGACAATGTAGTCCGCCAAAGACACCGAATGTATCTGCCTTGCCTTGGCCCCAAACCAACGCTGCTCTGGCAAGAGTGCGGGCAATTGCGCGGCTACTGCGTCGCGAAGTCTCATTACGAACCCAGCGTCGAATTGCAGAGCCGGGGACCCCATATTTCCCTCCTCGCTAAACCAGTTCTTAGCCTGACGCGATTCTCTCCGTTGGGTCTAAAGCGGGGACAACTCATCCTCGCTTCCTTTTTCGTTATGTACAAAGTGCTTTTCTAAAATTCTCCGAGCCAAATGACGGCCGCCCAGACCGAAGGCGATTGCAAGTCCCATCATCAATGCGCCGAAGACCAGTGAAAACGCAATCAGGATGGTTTCCCTGCCGAGGCCGATCTGCTCGAGAGCCATGGAAATAATGAAAAGAGCGATCACGAACCGGATGGTTTCGCTGAACACTCTTGGCGAAGGCAGCCCTGCGTTTACACCTGCCAGCAAAACCGCGCGGGAGAAGAAGTTCGCGGCAAGCATGCCGACGAAGAGAATCAGGAAGGCAACAAAAATCTGCGGCAAAAGTCCAATGAGGCTGGTGATCTGCTGCTGGAGACTTGTGATTTCGAGCACGCTGACGCCGATTATGATAAAACCGAGCCAAACGAACCAGAAAATCGCGCGGCTCAGCAATTCGGTCATGGCCGGAAGGTCGGCTTTGCGGAGCAGCCGTGAAGCGCCGGCCTGATCGGATACTTTGTCGACTTTCGCAATTCGCAGGACTGCCCGGACAACATTCTTCAGCACGTAGGCCACTAAAGCTCCGATCGCGATGATAATGAGCATGACCAGGAATCGCGGCAGGAACTCGGCAAGCCTCCGAGTGAAGTTTTCGTAGGCCTGCTGGAATGCGTGCACGATCATGTCTTTCATGACGCACCTTGTCCTTTCGTCTTCCATCTTTCAAAGAAAAAGTCTTTCTGAGTTTCGAACTCCCTGCAAAGATTCTCTTGATCAGCCTCCACCTCGTCAGGATCCGCGGAGCGATGCTCCGCCAAAACGGAGTACACCCTGCCCCGATAGATGGGGACAAATGCCTGGACCAGATGGTCGCGGTTGATCACCGAGTGGTGATACGCCGCGGCGAACTCGTAGATCGTCCGCACCCAAAGCGAATTGCTCAATTGGAACGCGTTCTCTTCGAGTGCAGCCAAACGAACCAGTTCCGCGCACGTCCCCGCATCAAGTATGCTTGCCAGGATCTGCGAAAGGTCCGCGATGCCGCTTCGGTACATCTGGAAAAGCTTTTTCCGCTCCACCCGGAGCGCTTTGTTCGTAAGCTGATGCTCCGGGCCGATCGTGTGCAGGGGTTCAGCAGCCGCTCCTTTCAGCCAAAAAGATTGCGTGGACTCCAAACACCAAAAGAGTCCGCCCACGGTGCGGCGGATCGCCTCCACTACTCCCGCGTTAGACGCCGCTCGCGATTTCTCGCCCAAGTACGTCTGGGCGCAACGGAAAGAATTCGAGATGGCGGTGATGGCCATCCACATTTCCGCGCCGCCACGCCATCCGTCATTCTGCCATTCGCCCCGTGCAAGACAGTGCGCCGCCAAACGGCCGGAAAAGCCAAATTCGGCCGCTCGCAATTCCCGCAGCGGCTTGCCATACAAGGTGCGGCAGATCGGATAGAGAAGATTTCGCGTCAAAAGAGCATCGTATTTCTGATGCGCATAAAGCGGCGCGACAAAATCGTAGTTCTCCCGGTAAATAGGCAGGAGAAGCGATTCCACGCGGGCGGGGATTGCACCTTCCGCCGACGGAGCGATCACCGCGCACGCCTTGGCGTGCAGAAGATCAGCGGCTGTCACCATGGTGCGGAGAATAGTGTCCGGGGACGCCGCAGTTTCGCTATTTGTAGTGATCCAACGCAGTGTGCGTAGCGACTCGATTCCGCCCTGCTTCCCCATCGCGCTTTCCGTCAGGACGGGCCCCTCGGTTTCATTCTTGGAGCCCGCGTCCATATGGACGAGTGCGATTCGCTCCCTTCTGAAGTTCCGAAGCAGCCCTTCTTCCACCGCAGGAGCAAACTGTCCCACTTTGCCTTGGCCGTTGTGCGAGGAAATGCCCACAAGCAGATCCACGTCTCCCACGCTGATCAGCTGGCTGAGAAAATCATCGGAGAGAAAGCTTTCTTCACTCACTGGGATTCCTGTTCTTTTCCATGCGGCGCGTGCGCAGGGCTCTCAAACTCTCCAACTCGTGCCGCCTTGTTTCAAATCCTTCTTAGACGGAACCAATAAAACTGGTATGGCCCCATGGTCAGCAAATAAGGCAGATCGCCGATCCGGGGAAAAATCGTCTTGCCGGACATCTCGATGGGGATGCTGCCCTTGTACTTCCGCAGATCAAGTTCTACGGCCTGTGCTGTGTTCGCGAGATTGTTCACCACGAGGACCCGCTCTTTGCCAAATTCCCGGACGTACGCCAGGGCTCGATGGTTCGTTGGCTGCAAGAATTCGATGCTGCCCCGGCTGAAAACCGGGCTCGATTTGCGAACCTGAATCATTCTCCGCATCCAGGAGAGCAAGGAATGTTCGGAACGCAGTTGCGAGTCCACATTAATAGCTTGGTACCCGTAAAGGGGGTTAGAGATCAGCGGAGAATACAATTGCTCGGGATCCGCAGTCGAAAAGCCGCCGTTCCAGTGCCCGTTCCACTGCATGGGTGTTCGTACGCCGTTGCGATCTCCCAGGTAAACGTTGTCTCCCATTCCGATTTCGTCGCCGTAATAGACGATCGGTGTTCCCGGGAGAGACATAAGCAACCCATTGAGAAGTTCGATTCGTCTTCGATCATTGTCCATTAGGGGCGCGAGTCTCCGTCGAATACCCATATTGATGCGCGCCGCCTTGTCTCGTGCGTACTCGTCATACATATAATCGCGCTCGACATCCGTCACCATCTCGAGCGTCAGTTCGTCGTGGTTTCTGAGGAAAATACACCACTGGCAAGTGTCCGGTATCTGCGGCGTTCGCTGCAGGATCTCGATAATCGGTTTGCGGTCCTCGAGCTTGAGAGCCATAAACATTCTGGGCATCAACGGAAAATGAAAAGCCATATGGAATTCGTCGCCCTGCCCAAAGTACGCGGATACGTCGGCGGGCCACTGGTTTGCTTCCGCAAGCAGCATCTTCCCTGGAAACACTTGGTCCAAACGTCGTCGCAGATCGCGAAGGATTTCATGAGTCTCCGGAAGGTTCTCGCATGAAGTTCCTTCCCGCTCGACGAGGTAGGGCACCGCATCCAGCCGGAACCCATCCACACCGGCCTCGAGCCAAAATTTCATGACCTGCCAAATCGCTTCACGAACTCCGGGGTTGTCAAAATTCAGATCAGGCTGGTGGCTGAAAAATCTGTGCCAGTAGTAGGACTTGGAAATAGGATCCCAAGCCCAGTTCGAAAGCTCCGTGTCCAGAAAAATGATACGAGCATCCCGGTAGCGGTCGTCCGTATCGCTCCACACGTACCAGTCTCTTCTCGGATTGTCCCGGGAGCTGCGTGCCTCCTGGAACCAGGGATGCTGGTCCGAGGTATGATTCAGCACCAGCTCGATGATGACGCGGATGCCTCTCTCGTGCGCCGCAGCAAGACACGATTTGAAGTCTTCCAGCACGCCATAGCTATTGTGAACCGAGCAATAATCCGCGATATCGTACCCGTCGTCCCGCAGCGGCGATGGGTAGAAAGGCAACAGCCAAATTGTGTTTACCCCCAACTCTTTCAGATAGTCGAGCCTTTGTTGAAGCCCCCGAAAATCGCCAATGCCATCTCCGTTGCTGTCGTAAAACGTGCGGACGTGCAGCTGGTAAATGATCGAGTCCTTGTACCAATCGGCTTGTGGTGTAATGCTCAAACTTACTTTCCTCCGCCCAAACGGCTCAGCCTATGCAAAATTGCCCAAGCGGTGCTCACTGCGCGCACGCCTTCGCACACAAAAAACATGAGCCGGCATTTTTTGCGGATCGAGTTCCACGAAGTTGCGGGGTCCCCGCCACAGAAACTGGTTTCCGGTGAGCAAATCATGGACCTCAAACTCCTGATCAGGTTCTAGCCTCAAACGGTCGAGGGGCATCTCTACCCAACCGGATTGTGCGTGGTATGGGTCCAGATTGACGATCACCAGAATGACGTTTCCGAGGTCTTCTGTCACCTTGCTGTACGCGATAATTTGATCGTTGTCTGCTGCATGAAATCGCAGACTGCGGTCGCTCTGCAATGCCGGATTTTCTCTCCGGATGCGATTGATGCGTGCAATCAGGTCCTTGAGGCTATCGACACGATCGATATCCCAGCCGCGGATCTGATATTTCTCCGAATCGAGATACTCTTCGCTGCTCGGGCGCAGGGCGCGCCCTTCAAAAAGCTCAAACGCCGGTCCATAAATTCCATAGCTCGCTCCCAGCGTCGCCGCAAGGACCAAACGTACTATGAACGCGGGCCGTCCACCGCCCTGAAGATATTCGGTGAGGATATCCGGCGTATTTGGCCACAGATTCGGGCGGAAAAACTCCTTCACGTCTGTTTGGGTCAACTCCGTGAAATATTGAGTCAAATCCCATTTGGTGTTTCGCCAGGCAAAGTACGTATAGGACTGCGTGAAGCCCAGTTTCGCAAGCCGGTACATTACTTTCGGACGAGTGAATGCTTCCGCAAGAAACAGCACATCGGGATGCTGACTCCGTACTTCAGAAATCAGCCACTCCCAAAATGCATAAGGTTTGGTATGCGGGTTGTCTACGCGAAAAATCCGCACTCCATGCTCAACCCAATGGAGCACTACGCTCTTCAGTTCCTCGCTCAATTCTTGTGAATGTTCGCCATCAAAATCGAGTGGATAGATATCCTGATACTTCTTCGGCGGATTCTCCGCATATTGCACGGATCCGTCGGGGCGAGTCCGGAACCACTCCCGATGTTCCCGCACGTAGGGATGGTCTGGTGAACACTGCAACGCTAAATCTAGAGCGATTTCGATACCGCGCTTCCTCGCCTCGGACAGTAACTGTCGGAAATCGTCCAACGTTCCAAGCAGCGGGTGGATAGCCTTGTGTCCGCCAAGCCTCGAGCCAATCGCCCATGGACTGCCAACGTCGTCCGCGCCGCAGGTGTTCGAATTGTTCTTCCCTTTGCGGCCAGATTCTCCGATCGGGTGGATCGGGGGCAGATACAAGACGTCGAAACCCATCGCCGCGACGTAGTCAAGCCGCCGGATACAATCCTGAAAAGTGCCATGCTTCCCGGGATCGCTAGCACATGAGCGGGGGAACATTTCGTACCACGCACTGAACCTTGCGCGTTCGCGATCTGCGTCCACGCGCAATTCCTTCTCATAGAGCGTAGCTGCGCTCAGATCGGCATGCCTCGTCATCAACTCAAGAAGTTCTTGAGTCTCGGCAATCTCAAAGGCCTTTTGCGGTTGAGTTTTGTGAAATTGCTTCAGATCGTTTGCCGCCTCCCGCAGATGGGCGGCATCCTGTCCAGAAGCCTTGGAAGCGGCACTCGATAGCATCTCAGCCCCAATCAAGAAGTCGATCGAAAGATCCTGAGCCGCTTCCTTTCTTATCTTCAGATTGTGCACCCACGTCTTGAAACCGTCAGGCCACGCCTGGATCGTATACCGGTAGGACTGTTGCCTTGCGATTCGAAACTCTCCGCCCCAGCGATCGTTCTCCAGAAGAGTCATGGGGACACTGTTCCATGCTCCTTCACTCGCCGAACGATATAACACTCGGGCGCTCAACATTTCGTGGCCGTCCGCGTGAATATCGGCGGTGACCTCAACTTTCTCTCCAATCGTGCGCTTGATGGGGAAAATGCCCGCATCGATTTCCGGCTGCACGTTCTCGATCACTACCCGCCGGAATCCGCTCCACGGCGTGCCGGTTTTCTTGTCTAGAGCCATGAGGTTAGCCTTAAACGCAGTTCCATCATAAGGCTGGCCTCGCAGTTCTCAAACGACGAGCAATACAGAAATAGGGCATGCACCTGTGCGTGCCACGCGAGCGGCCTGGGACATAAAAATATCGTAAAACGATATATTCCCAATCTACACCACAACCTCGAACCTCTCCATGGAGTTCCCCCGCAACGCCATCAGAGTAAATTCCCAATTGCTTGCGGGCCGGGCTGGCAAACATTTCCATTGCAATGGGCTCGATCCGTGACCCCGGCCAAAAGCGCTTACCATGGGCAATGCTTGAATAACTATATTGGAGGGGAGCACTTCAGGAGCGTGTAAGTGCCTGATTTAATGGAGCGGCCTATCGGAATCGAACCGACACCTGAACCTTGGCAAGGTTCCGTACTACCACTATACTAAGGCCGCTTAACAGCAGTCCTTTTTATAACACGCCCACACTAGCAGGAACAAGCCTTCCCTGACGCGTCCTTTGCCAACGACTCGATTCCTGGTCTGCCTGCCTCAAGACACCATCGTTACTCGGGCGGACTTGACCACCGGCGAGCGCTTCTGCCGGTCGGCGAAGCGATCCGCCTTATCTTTGTCGGTGTAGACACGGCCGAACTTCTCGCCGTCGGCGTAAAAGACGGTCACCAGAAAGTGATGATGTTTGCGTCGTTTGTCTTTGTTAAAATTCGTTTTTTCTCTCATCGGGGACTTTTTCGTCGCAGTTTTTGTCACAGAGGCCATCCCTATTTTGTTTGGCGGTCACTCAATCCACTATCGCAGGGAAGCGCCACTCGCGCAAGTACCCCTGCCGATAGTAACGGCACATCCATTACAATGTTTTTCGTCACTTCGGGAAACACTAAACCCGTTCCGTCTCCATTCGCGGCCAGCGCTGAACCTCAACCGACGAATCACCAGCGCTCCTTAAGTTCAGTCTCAGTACCAAATTGGACCACTCTTACAACCTCCGTTTTTGCGCAAAATCGGCAATATTTGCCCCGTTTCCAATACCTTCGGCCCTGGTCGCTGCCAAACTTTCCGAAAAAGATGTTGCTGCCCATGAAACTTTTCTCGGCTTTTTTCGTCTTTACTGGTGAGGGTAACGATAAGCTGAATGTGGCGGAGATCGAACATCATGATGACAATTGCCAAACACCCGCCCCTCGTGGAAGACCTGCGAAATCATTCGCAGGAGCAGATTGCTGAACTGCGCCTGCTGCTTCATTCCGGTGCTCCGTCGCGGCCTGATCCGCGCCGGCCCGGCTTCTTTGAAGTCGAAGGGTCTTCGAGCATTTATTACGTTTTCAAATATCCTTCGGGAACGAAGGTAATGCTGATAGGTGTGTGGGAACGCGACAGCGACCCCGTCGCAGATCTCGTGGCTTGCACCTGTCCAGCGGCGTAACCTCTGAATTCCTCCCAAAAGTACATGGAACTTGGAAGCGCTCCGGCCCTGCCGGGGCACTTTTTAGTCTTCGTCCATTTCCAAGGCCGCTGAGTTGATGCAGTATCGCAATCCCGTCGGCTGGGGGCCATCCTCGAAGACATGCCCCAGGTGCGCGTCACACTGGCTGCACTTCACTTCCGTCCTGGCCATGCCATGGCTGGCATCCGTTTCCGTCTCCACGGCCTCCTCGCTCGCCGGGGCGTAAAAACTCGGCCACCCGGAGCCGGAGTGGTATTTTGTATCAGAACGAAACAAGCGCTGTCCGCAGCACACACACTTGTAGACTCCCGGCGTGTCCGTGTCCTCATATTCTCCCGTGAAAGGCGGTTCCGTCCCCTTCTGTCGGGTCACATAGTACTGATTCGACGTGAGTTGTTTCTTCCAAGCGGATTCGTCCTTGCGGATTTTCCCTTCCATTGCCTTCCCCTATCCCTCTTCGTATTTGGCCTTCGCCTTGCACCACTTAGCTATCAGATTCGCTTCAGCGAGTCGACGATTCGCCCCAGACCTCCGGGAGTCTCGCTACACGCTACACTAGGATTCTAACTTGAAAGCAGCCATGTCAGGAAAGCTCGAAAAGCCAGTTTCAGACAAGCGCCTAAGCCACCGGGCGAGAATTGCCCGCCCCGTCCGCGTTCGCCCGTCTGAGCCGCGCGACGACCACTTCGAAGACTTGCCCATCAGCGTGAATGCCTCGAAGACCGGCATCTATTTCGCCTCACGCCTTCACTCTTATTATCCCGGTATGCGTGTCTTCGTCACTTTCCCTTACTCTTCACCGCACGATCCCATGAACTGCGAATATGTCGCGCAAGTCGTTCGCGTGGAAAAGTTGGAAAACGGCAAAACTGGCGTAGCTGTTCACCTTAAAATGAGCATGAACTACAATGCCGGTGGGCCTGCAAGCCCAGGAAGCCGAAGTTGAAGATACCCTCCCGTACTTCCAACTCGGCGCCGGACTCTTCATTGGAAAACCGCGGTTGACACAGACAACGATTTTCTTTATTTTCGTACTATGAGCTCTCGGGCGCATCTCCATCATCATCACGGCCACACGCCGCGCCCGATGAGGTGTGCATAGAGTTTCGCTACACAAAGCACTCATCGGCCCGCTGGCGCAATAAGCCCCAGCGGGTTTTTTGTTTTCCGGCAATTTGGGTTCGGGAGGAAGCACCGTGAATTTCGACTTCGACAAACTAGGCGGGCTCGTCCCCGCCATTATCCAGGACTACCGCTCCGGCGACGTCCTCATGCTCGGCTTCATGAACTCCGTCTCGCTCGCGGAAACCCAGCGCTCTGGCGAAGTCGTCTTCTTCAGCCGCTCGCGCAATAAGTTATGGAAAAAAGGCGAATCCAGCGGACACATCCTCAAAGTGCGCGAGCTCCGTGTCGATTGCGATGCCGACGCCCTTCTTATCAGCGTCGAAGCCATCGGCCCCGGCGTCTGCCACGAAGGCTATCGCAGTTGCTTCTTCCGCAAGCTGGAACCCGATGGCACCAGCAAAATCACTGAGGACCGCACCTTCGCACCAGAAACCGTCTATGGCCGGGAGAAACAGGCATGAGCTGCCTAAAACTCGGCATCCCCAAAGGCAGCTTGCAGGAGGCTACCCTCGAGCTTTTCGCTCGTGCAGGCTGGAAAATTACACTCAGCTCGCGCAGTTATGTTCCCACCATCGATGATCCAGAAATCGAATGCCTGATGGTCCGCGCGCAGGAAATGGCCCGCTACGTCGAAACCGGCGCCCTCGACGCCGGAATCACCGGCCACGACTGGGTCGTCGAAACCGGCGCGGCCGTTGACGAACTTTCTGAACTCGTCTACGCCAAGCAACGCCTCGCTCGCGTACGTTGGGTTCTCGCCGTTCCCGAGGACTCGTCGATGCGCGAAGTCCGCGACCTCGAAGGCAAAACCATCGCCACGGAAGTCGTCCAGATCACGGAGAAATATCTCGCCCGCCACGGCGTCAAAGCTCGCGTCGAGTTTTCCTGGGGCGCAACCGAAGTCAAAGTCCCTCAGCTTGCCGACGCCATCGTGGAGGTCACGGAAACCGGCTCGTCTCTCCGCGCGCATCGCCTTCGCATCGTGGATACCGTTCTGGAATCCGCTACCGTTTTCATCATGAATCGCGCAGCCGCCGCAGAACCGTGGAAACGAGAAAAAGCGGAAAACCTAATCCTCATGCTGCAAGGCGCCATCGCCGCTGCCAGCAAGGTCGGCTTGCTCCTCAACGTTCACCGCGACGATCTGAGCGCCGTTCTCGCTGTATTGCCGGCTCTTAAGAACCCCACCATCTCGGCTCTCAGCGACCCCGATTGGGTCGCCGTGAACACCATCATCGAAGAAGCCGTGGTTCGCCAGATCTTGCCTAAACTAAAAGCCGCCAAGGCTCAGGGCATCGTCGAGTATCCCCTGAACAAAATCGTGCTCTGATGCGCATCATAAAACTCACATCCTTCGCCGAAAAGAGTCTGCTCCGCTCTCGGCATCAGCGCGATGCCGAGGCCGAACGTGTTGCCAAGGAAATAATTGAAGACATACGCGCTCGCGGTGACCAGGCATTAACGGAATGGACCAAGAAATTAGACGGCGTTGATATTGCTCGTGAAGGGATGTGGATCACCAGGGACGAAATGTCTGACGCGCGAAAGCACGCGGACCGCGAATTCCTGCGCGCCATCGAACACGCCGCTCGAAACGTCCGGCGTGTCGCTGAGAAGCAGTTACCTCGGCCCTGGACCATCGAGGTTGAACCGGATGTAAGAATTAGCCAGCGCGTTTCTGCCATCGAATCCATCGGCTGCTACATCCCTGGCGGACAATTCGCGCTCGTCTCTACTTTAATTATGACCTTGGTTCCCGCGCAGGTTGCTGGCGTAAAGCACATCTCCGTTGTCTGCCCGCGCACGAATCCCGCCCTCCTTGCGGCTGCTAGCCTCTTGGGAGTTGCGCGGATAGCCCGCATTGGTGGCGCGCAGGCCATAGCCGCGCTCGCCTACGGTACAAAAACCGTGCCACGCGTGGAAAAGATCTTCGGACCTGGCAACCGCTTCGTCACTGCGGCGAAACATCTTGTCAGCAGTGACTGCGCTATAGACTTGCCGGCCGGGCCAACTGAGGCTATTGTCCTGGCTGATCGTGGCAACCCGCGCTGGATTGCGGCCGACTTGCTCGCCCAAGCTGAGCATGCACCCGATGCCGGGAGCTTTTTTGTCACAACCTCTGTCGCTCTCGCTCGCGCCGTTAAGCGCGAGGTAGAGTGGCAGGTCCAGGAGCTTCCCGGCAGGGGCTTCGCTGGATTGTCAACCTCTCTGGTTGGCAAAATTCTGGTTGCACCGTCAGTATCCGCCGCATGTGAATTCGTCAACCGCTTTGCGCCAGAACACCTGAGCCTGCCGGACGATGGACAGGCGCTCTTGAAACGCATTCACTCCTCTGGCACCGTTTTCCTCGGTCCTTGGGGCGCGCAACCTTTGGGGGACTACGCCAGCGGCAGCAATCACGTCCTGCCCACGGGCGGCTGGGCGCGAAAACGCGGAGGACTCTCGGCGGCAGATTTCGTGAAATGCATCAGTGTCCAGGCCATCGGACGAAAAGGATTCACGAACTTGGCGGAGACCGTTGAAGCTCTAGCATCCGCGGAGGGATTACTTGCGCATCGCAATGCAGTGAGGGTTCGCCGATGAAACCGCAGCTCCCCATTCGCCAGGCTATTCTCGACCGCCGCACCTACGAAGCCCCCGCCGAAGGTCGCCTTGGAAAAATCCGTCTCGATTTTAACGAGAACACGGCGGGCTGCTCACCTGCCGTTCTCCGCGCGCTGGCGAAAATCACGCCGGAACAATTTGCGATGTATCCCGAATACGAAAAGCCTGCCCGGCGCCTCGCGCACTATTTCGGAGTCCGCCCCAGCGAACTTCTTCTTACCAACGGCGGCGACGACGCGCTCCGCGTCTTCTTCGACACCTTCGTTGACCTCGGCACGAACGTCCTCATCTGCGAGCCCACTTTTCCGATGTACCGCTACTGGGGCGAAATTGCCGGAGCACGCATCGAAACCCTCCACTACGACCCGCAGTTTGAGTTTCCTCTCGATCGCGTTCTCATCGCCCTGCGGAAAAAACCCCGGCTATTTTTTCTCGCCAATCCCAACAATCCCACCGGCACGCTCGTCGCCCCTGCCGCGCTGAAAAAAATCATCGCCGCGGCCACTCATACCGTCGTCATTCTAGACGAAGCCTACGCCGAATTCGCCGGCGCTACCGCAATCCCCTGGCTCCGCAAATATCCGCATCTCTTCGTCGCCCGCACCTTCTCTAAAACCGCCGCGCTCGCCAGCCTTCGCCTCGGCGCGGTCCTTGCGCAGGCGGACTCCATCGCGCTTCTCCGCCGCGCCATGCCTCCCTTCCCTGTCAATCTCGCCGCTCTCGTCGCCGCCGAAGCCGCCATTGCGGACACTCGCACTATGCGCGGTTACGTGAGCACTGTAAAACGTCTCCGCTCCTGGTTCGCAACGGAACTCCAGAAAATCGGCGTCACCACTTTTCCCAGCGCCGGAAATTTTCTTCTCGCTAATTTCGGTCCCACAGGTCCCGCTCTTTTCGCAAGACTTGAACGCCAAGGCATCCTCCTCCGCGATCGCAGCCGCGACATGGGTCCCGGCTTCGTCCGCATCACCATCGGCACCGAAAAAGAAATGCGCCAGCTCCTCAAAGCCATTCAGAAAGGCTGAACCACGCATTCCATGCCAAGATCCGCCACCATTCACCGCAAGACAAACGAAACCGACATCCGCCTGAAGCTGAATCTCAACGGACGCGGAAAATCGCGTATCTCCACGGGCATTCGCTTTTTCGACCACATGCTCGATTTAGTCGCCCGGCATGGTGCTTTCGATTTGGAAATTACCGCCAAAGGCGATCTGGACGTCGATCAGCATCACACCGTGGAAGACGTCGGAATCGCTCTCGGTGAAGCCGTGCTAAGAGCCCTCGGCTCGAAACGCGGAATCCTGCGCGCCGGATATTTCCTTATGCCCATGGACGAAACCCTCGCCGCCGCTGCCGTCGATCTCGGCGGCCGCCCCTATTGCGTCGTCCACGCCAAAATCTCCGCGAAGCGTGTCGGCGATTTCCAAACCGAGCTCACCGAGGATTTTTTCCAGGGTTTCGCGCAAGCCGCGCGCGCCAACGTCCATTTGCGCGCGCTGTACGGCCGTTCGTCTCATCATCAGGTCGAAGCCATGTTCAAAGCTTTCGCTCGCGCACTTCGTTTTGCCGTCTCCCGCGACAAACGTCTTCGCAGCGTTCTTCCCAGCACGAAAGGCCTGCTATGAAGATCTCTCTTCTCGACTACGGCGCAGGCAACGCCACCAGCGTCGAACGCGCCCTGCGCCGCCTGGGTGCAAATCCGGAGCGATCCAACTCGCCAGAAAGCATCACCAACGCCGAAGCCATCATTCTCCCCGGCGTCGGCCACTACTCCGCCTTAATCCGTGCACTCGACAAACAGAATCTTCGCCCCGCCCTGCTCGACGCTCTACATCGCGCCGTTCCCTTCCTCGGCATTTGCCTCGGCCTGCAGGCGCTTTACGAAACTAGCGCAGAATCTCCCGGCCTTTCGGGCCTTCATCTCCTGACCGGTACCGTTAGCTCTCTCCCCGCCACAGTCAAGCTCCCTCACATGGGGTGGAACCAGCTCAAGCTCACGCACCCTTCTCGACTTCTCGAAGGCATCTCTCCCGATGCGTATTTTTATTTCGCACACTCTTTCGCCGCCACCCACGCCAATGGGGAAGTGGTCGCTCTCTGCACATACGGAGCGGATTTCGCCGCCGTCATCGAAAAACAAAATATCTTCGCCGTCCAATTCCATCCCGAGAAAAGCGGCGACGCCGGTGCGCGCCTTCTCCAAAACTTCTTGAGGCTTGCCGCATGAGCCTCGCCCACCGCATCATTCCCTGTCTCGACACCGACGGCTCTCGCGTCGTCAAAGGCGTCAACTTTGTTGGTCTCCGCGATGCTGGCGATCCCGTCGCTCTCGCCGCTCGCTACAACGCCGAAGGCGCCGACGAACTCGTGGTCCTCGATATCGCCGCCTCCCGCGACCGCCGTCCCACGTTTCTCGAAACCATTCGCTGCGTCGCCGCCGAACTCTCGATTCCTCTCACCGCAGGTGGCGGCATCCGTTCCCTCGAAGATGCGCGCGCCGTCATTCTCGCCGGCGCCGACAAGGTCACCGTCAATACCGCCGCCGTCGAGCGACCCGGCCTCATCACCGAACTCTCACGCGAATTCGGCGCGCAAGCCGTCGTTCTCGCCATCGACGCCAAGCGCCTCAACGATCATTGGGACGTGACTGTGCGCGGCGGCCGCGAATCTGCCGACCGCGACACCCTTGGTTGGGCCCAACAGGGCGTCGCACTCGGCGCCGGCGAAATTCTTCTCACTTCCGTCGACCGCGACGGCACCCAACTCGGCTTCGACATACCTCTCACGGCGGCCATTTCGCGCGCGGTCTCCGTTCCCGTCATCGCCTCGGGTGGCGCAAAACTCCCCGGGCATTTCGCGCAAATCTTTTCCGAAGGCGCAGCCGACGCCGCGCTGGCCGCCTCCATTTTCCACGACGGCGTGCAATCCATTCGCGAATTGAAACACTTTCTCGCAGCTCGCAACATCGAGGTTCGCCTCCCGTGCTGATCGCCCTGCCCTCAACATCAGCTTGTAGGGGCACGATTCATCGTGCCCTCGCTCGTCGGCGTGCTGTCGGCCGTGCGCTCAGCTCCAACCAGGTGCTCACCCAATGCTGATTCCCTGCATTGATCTGCAAAGCGGCCAAGCAGTTCAACTCGTCCACGGCCGCAAGCGTGAGCTCGCCGTCTCCGACGTTTTCGGCCTCCTCGAAAAATTCAAATCCTATGCCTGGCTCCATCTCATCGACCTCGACGCCGCCATCGGCACCGGCGACAACAACGCGCTAGCCCGCAAACTCTGCCTCCAAGCTCGCAAGCGCTACAAACTGAAAGTTCGCGTTGGCGGCGGCATTCGAACCATCGCTCGCGCGCAGGAAATCAGCAAGTGGGGCGCCCACCAAATCATCATCGGCAGCGCCGCCTTCCGCGAAGGCAAAATCAATTCGCGTTTCCTCCGCAATCTCACCAATAAAATAAAACCGGATCGAATCGTCATTGCCCTCGACACCGTAAAAGGCCGCATCACGATCAACGGGTGGCGCCGCCGTCTCCTACTCGGTCCTGAAGACGTCATGTCCCAACTCGAACCTTTTTGTGGCGCCTTCCTCTGCACCGACGTCGACCGCGAGGGAACCATGTCCGGCGCAAATCTCGATTGGTTTCGCAAACTTCGCGCCGCCACAACGCATGCCGTCATCGCAGCAGGCGGAATCAAATCGCTGCGCGAAATCGCAGCGCTCGAAAAAATGGGCATGGATGCCGCCGTGGGTATGGCCGTCTACAAAAACCGCCTCCGTTAGCTGTAGGGTCATCCTCCCGAGGATGATCGCTTTCGCCCGCCGTCGTAGTGGCGCCCTTCTGAGGACGACCGTTCTTCCTTTGCAACTCTTGCTTCTCCTCGATTTCTCCGCGCCTCCTGTGCCTCCTCTCCGATTTCTGCGTTAATCCTCTTCTTCGGTTCTCAAGAGCTGAACAGCTCATCCAGACTTGCGCCTATACGCAGTTGCGATACGATACCCACCCATGCGAAAAACAATCTGGCTGTTCCTGATTCTTCTCCCGTGCTGCGCCGCAAGTCACGCCCAAACCGTGGCACCAGTTCCCGTTTCACTGCCCTTCACAATCAAGCCCCTCGGCAACAACGTCTACGCCGCCATCGACGTTCCCAAGGGCGGTGCTGGTTCGAACTCCGGCTTTGTGATCGGCGAAGACGGCGTCGCGGTGATCGACACGTTCGTGAATCCCGCCGCCGCGAAACAGCTGCTAGCGGAAATTCAGAAGCTCACCAAACTGCCCGTAAAATTTGTGATCAATACCCACTACCATCTCGATCACGTCGCTGGCAACGGCGTTTTTGCGCAGGCAGGTGCGGCGATCGTGGGCCACAAAAATGTTCGCACGTGGATTCACACGGAAAATTTGAAATTCTTTGGTAAGGACATCAAGCCCGAACAAAAAGCCATGGTCGATGGGCTTGTTGCTCCTAATATCGCCTACGATTCATCCGTAGATTTGTATTTGGGCTCGCGCAAGATTCTCGTCCGCTATTTTCCTGGCCATACAGGCGGAGATTCCGTCGTCACCATTCCCGATGCTCAGGTCGTTTTTTGTGGCGACCTCTTCTGGCGCAAAACGCTGCCAAATCTGATCGACGGTACCACCGACAAGTGGGCTGCCACGGATGCGAAGCTGGCTGCGGAAACCCCCAAGGCCACCTTTGTGCCGGGACATGGCGATGTCGGAAACGCATCCGACGTTCAGGAGTTCGTCGGATACCTAACCGGATTGCGCTCGATGCTGGCTAAACCGGTGCAAGATGGCCTGATGGACGACGCGCTGGTTAACGCAGTGCTTCCCGGCTTGAAGGAAAAGTACGGCAGCTGGGATTTCTTCGATTACTTTGCCAAGCGTAATATTCTGGATACCGCGAAAGAACTGCGCGGCGACAAGAAAATTCCTCAGCCCGCAGCGGAATAATTTGAAAACTCCCGGCCGCGCAAGCTTGCTATGAGAGCTTGCCCGTTTCCTGACAATTCTTTTCTTGGTTCCTATCGCAAGTAGGCGTCCGTGATGTACTGCTGGACCATGCGCTGGGTGTTGAAGAAAGATCCGTTGATGGCGATGGCGTGCTGCATGATCTGGATGTACTGGCGGGGCTCTTTGTAAAACATCGGGAGAATAATGTTTTCTAGCTTCAAGTAGAGCGCTTCGGCTTCTTTGGTACTGTCCGTCGTAACATCATCCGGGTCAATGGAGCGGCGAGGTTCGCCGATCGACCATCCGGTTACACCTTCGATGTGCCCTTCCGCCCACCACCCGTCAAGAATGCTCAGGCTTGGGACTCCGTTGAGGGCGGCTTTCATGCCGCTGGTGCCGGAAGCCTCGAGAGGAAACTGCGGCGTGTTGAGCCAAAGATCCACGCCGGATGTTATTTTTCCGCCGAGGTCGAGATTGTACTCGTCGAGGAAAACCACGGGAACGGCCTTCCGCAGCGCCTTTTTCGCATGGAAAATGTGCCGGATGATGTCCTTGCCGCCGGTGTCGTTGGGATGCGCTTTGCCGGCATAAATAATCTGAAAATGTCCTGCGTTCTTGGCGATCTGGCGCAAGCGGTCCAAGTCAGAAAGAATCAGGTCCGCGCGTTTGTAACCAGTCGCACGGCGTGCAAACCCAATCGTGAAGGCTTCTTCGTCCAGCGTGAGACCAGTTTTCTGACGCACGGCCTCGAGAAGGTCGTGCTTGGCGATAAGATGCGCGGTCCACACTTCTTCGGGAGGAAGTCCGAGCGCGCTCCTGAGGCTGTAGTTGTCTTCGCGCCACTGCGCGATGTGACGGTCGAAGAGCTGCTGATATGGAATTGACGTCCAGGTCCCCGCGTGAACGCCGTTCGTGATGGCCTCGATGGGAACTTCCGGGAACATCTGTCGCGAAGTGACCCCGTGCTGTTTAGCCACACCGTTGACGTAGGTGCTAAGGCTCAGCGCCAGGTACGTCATATTCAAATGGGCGCCGCGGGCCGCGGCTTCCTGCAAATCCGGAAAGTTCTGTTCAGATTGGAGAGAGCGCTTCACGAGTTCGGCGACAGAAGCGTCCTTGAGATCGAAAAATTTGCTCTGCTGCGGAAAGACGCGAGTGAGGTATTCGATCGGAAAACGGTCGTGGCCGGCGGGCACGGGTGTGTGCGTCGTAAACACGCACCTGGACCTGACTTTTTCGATGTCATCGCCGTTGATGGCCGTGCGCCCGGCTTTTGTTGCCTCTGCGCCAAGCAATTCCAGAGAGAGCAGAGCGGCATGGCCCTCGTTCATGTGATAGCGCGTGAGATCTTCGTATCCCAGCGCGCGAAGCATGCGCACGCCCCCAATTCCCAGCAGAACCTCCTGGCACAACCGGTAATAAGAATCGCCGCCGTAAAGACCGCCAGTGAGGTTGCGGTCCCATTCCGCGTTGGAAGGAAGGTCGGCGTCGAGAAAGTAGACGGGCACTTCAAACCCGCGCACGCCCTTAACGTCATAGCGCCAGCAGCGAAGCTCGACGCGCCGATTTTCCAAGGGCACGGTTACGCGCGCGGTTTCTTCCTTGAGAAAATCCTCGACGTTCCAGACCACCGGCTCCTCCGTTTGGGAGCCGTCCTCAGAGAGATGCTGAGAGAAGTATCCCCTGCGGTAGAGGAGAGATACGGCCACCATGGGAAGACGAAGGTCCGCGGCGGCACGGATGGTGTCACCGGCAAGAACGCCGAGCCCGCCGCTGTAACTGGGCATGGCGTTCTCGAGCGCAATCTCCATGGAAAAGTAGGCGACAAACCGTTTGACTGAATTCGCGTGCGTGGACATCTCTCTCGTTTCTCCGTTAGGCGGCGGAGGCGCAGCCATGCGGGAAAAATGGGCAACGATTGACCTTCAATTGTCGGGGAAACGCCACGCTCAATCAAGCAAGTAGAAGTGGTTGGTTGCCACGTGCATCTCACTTCACACAAAAGGCTTCGCGCCTTGAGATATGGGGAAGACGGGGAGCAATGTTTGTCCCGCCTGGACCATCAGTCTAGCTTCTCCCAGCTTTCCTTTCGTCAAATCCCATTCCCTAGCGTCTCTTTCCCCGCCGCGGGGCGAGCCGATGGTGTTGGGCGAGTGAGCAAATCGACGTACTCCCTGTAAAACTTTTCTTTGTCGAGGTCTTTTTGGACTTCGACGAGAACCTCGCCCATTCCGGGTTGATGGCCGGGTGCCCACGCCAGCGTGTCGCCGTAGGAAGCGCCGTGGTCCACTTCCACATCGACGTAGAGCTTTTGCCACTTGGTGATGACGCTTGGGTCGAGCCATGCGACGGCCTCGAGTTCGTCCCAGAGGTAGTTGGCTTCCGCATATTTCGCGACGTACTGCGCCGCGGGAGTGGGGCTTTTGGCGACCTGCGCGATGAGGCGCTGCTCCATGCGAGTCTTGACGGAAATGTCCACGGTGGTGAGGACGATGCGCGGCCAGTGGGCGTGGAGCACGGCGTGAGAGGCTTCCGGATCCATCCAGAAATTAAATTCGCGGCGCGGGCTGAGGTTGAATTCAGGGTCGTCGGCTTGAGGATTCATGCTACCTCCCATGACGATCAACTCCTTCGTGAGCTCGGGGAGGTGCGGATCCAAGGCAATGGCCACGGCGAGATCGGTCATCGGTCCGGCAGCGTAAATGGTGACTTCATGCGGGTACTGATGGACCATGCGGACCATGAAATTGGCAGCGTATTCGGCCGAGGGTTTGGTCGTGGGAGCGCCTTCGGGCATACGCGGATTGTCGTAGGGGCCATGGACGGCGTAGCCCCTTGCGAAGTTCCAAGCACCCTGATAAATGACTTTGCCGTACAGCGTTTCCCATTTGGCGATGTATTCCTTGGAATTTACCAGCGGAAACGCAGCGCCGGGAAGAACGGGGATGTCCGTGCGGCCGATGATTTCTAGCAGGCGGAGCGTGTGCTGCACTTCCTCGTCGCGCCAGGCGTCCCCAGTGAGGACCGTGATGCCAAGGACGTCCGCGTCCGGAGAATTGATGAGCGCAAGAATGGCCTGCATGTCCGTGCCGCCCGGACCGGAGGCGTCTTGGTCAATGATGACTTTTCGTTTGGATTGCGCGGAGAGAGACAGCGCAAAGAGCGCCGTGCAGAGCAGGGCTTTCGCAACGCCGCGAACGACAGGACGCGAGCCAAAATCCTTCGCGAGACTCTGAATTGAGTGGATCATAGACGGTCCTCTTGAGAAATTCACTGGGGACTGAATTCTGGTTAACAATAATCTTCCCCCCTCCCCGGTTTATTTGTAAGTGTTGATTCTAAGAAGTTTAGGATTCTTGTAAGCCATTTAGAATCAACACTTGCGGAAGGTTTTGGAGATGTTGATTCTAAAAGGTTTAGCTGCACGGCGGTGTTGGGTTGGTATTGGCCTGCGAACCTGATCTGTGGGGGGAAGAGGACAGGCTCAAGTCCAGCCGGGAAGTGCATTTCGACACGTAGCGTGCAGAAGGAGGAGTGCAGACGCTTGGTTCGAGACTGAGAGGCGAGGATCACAGCAAATGGTAGCACGATAGTTACCGATTGTCTATATTAAAGTTAAGGTCATTCGAATGACCTGTGGAAAACTTCCAGAGGGAAGAAAATTAGAGTTCGCCGAAAACGACGGGCCCACCGAGACTGCGGTGGGCCGGCCGGGAACGAACTGAGAGTGCTGTGTATTGGACACGGTTTAGAAAGTAAGCTTGAGACCAAATTGCACGAGGCGCGGATTGTTGACGGTGGCGGCGATGGAGCCGAAGCCAGAGGCAGCGAAATCAGGGATGCCGAGGCTACCGGTGCTGTTTGGTGTAGCGAATTGCGCATGGTTGAAGAGGTTGAAGAACTCGGCACGGAAGTTCAGGCCCATGTTCTCCCATGGGAGCTGGAACTGCTTGATGACGGAGAAGTCTGTGTTTACAAAATCCGGTCCTGTGACTGGTGTGCGAGAGGCATTACCAAGCTGGCCGGGCGCCGGCTGAGCAAAGCAGGCGGTATTAAACCACTCGTTGACGGTATGGGGACCGGCATTGGGATTGCAGCCGGCGATCAAATCCGGACGTGCCAGGCTGTTCGCGTTGTTGTTGAAGAAGCCGACGCCTGAATTGTTGTTGCTGGTCACGATAAAAACCGGAAAGCCAGAAGTGATTTTCTCAATGACAGTGACTTGCCAGTTGCCGAGGAGGTTGTCGACGGGACCGCTCCACTGAGACCCCCACTGTTTGCCCTTGCCGAAGGGCAGGTCGTAGATGACGCTGGCGGTGAAGTTGTTGTTGAGGTTCAAGCCGGAGAGCGCCCAATCGAGAGTTTGCCAGTTGGGCAGCGGGAAATAGGTAGCCCCGTAATTGGAGCCAAGGCCATCGGCAAAGCCAGTGTCATAAGTGCGGGAATACGTGTAACCGACGAGAGCGTAGAGGCCGTGGCGCGCGCTCTTGGTTTCCGCTTTGATTTGCAGACCGTTGTAGTGGGCTTTGCCCTGGTCAGTAGTCTCTAGAATCGTGTTGAAGGGGAAGTTAGCGGCGTAAGGCGATGTGAAGGATGCGCCGCCGGGGCCGCAACCGCGTGTGTAACCGGCAACCGCATTGGGGCCGCCTGCGCAGGCTCCGGGCGAGCCGATGTTTATGTTGTTCCCGAAGACCAGAATGTGAGAGCTGCGTGAACCGGCGTAACCGACGGTGAGGACGATATCGCCGGGGAGCTGGTGCTCGACATTAATGTTGAACTGCTGGACGCGGCCGAACTTAAAGTCGACATTCTGGGCCTGAATCGTTCCCGTGAAGGTGGCGGCAGTCGGCGGTGCGGTGAAAATCTGGAAGCCGTCAGAAATGTTAAGTGCACTTGGTTTTTGACCAAAGGTCGTGGCGCACGCAGCGGTCGCAAAGGTGCAGCCGCCACCAAAGGAGAAGAGATCCGATTCGGCGTAGTAGGGAGGGTTTTGCCACAGGCCTTGAGCTCCCTGATTCCAAGAAGAATCGTGATAAATGGCATAGCCGCCGCGAACGGCAGTTTTGTCGCTACCGCGGGGCTTCCAGGCCACGCCAATGCGCGGCTCGAGCGCAGTCTTGTCCCACTGTATGCCTGCGTATTTGTTAGCGCCTTGGCCGGCGACGAGAAACGTGCCGGTGGCAGGGTCGAAATTCGCCTGGCGGTTCTCGACCTCGGAGATCGGGGTGGTGAAATCCCAAGCCAAGCCTAGGTTGAGAGTGATGTTGTTGGTCAAACGCCAGTCGTCCTGGACATAGGGGCGGAAAATCTTCCAGCGGCGACCCGTGGTGGGCCCCTTGAAGGTCTGGTCGTGAATAGCCAGGCTGGTCAAGCCCATGAGGAGATCGGCTTCGGGATTAGCGGTCCATCCACCGGTCATTTCCCAGAAGCCATCCTGGAAGCCCTCTGTCTTTGTGTTCATCTGCATGGCGCGAACGGACATGCCGACCTTGATGTCGTGCTTGCCGCGAATCATCTCGAGAGAATCGCCGATGGAGAAAACATTGGTCCCACCCTGGAAGGGAGAGAAGCCGCGATCACCAACCGAGAAGTAGTTGCCGAGAACTTCAGAGATGGTCAGCCCGCAACTGACGCCGGAAGGAGCGCAAGTGTTGCCGGAAGAACAGTCGAGATTCGCGCCGGGAATGCCGAGCTTAGCGGCAGTGCAGGTTCCCGTTCCTTCGGAAGTGATGTAGTTGAAGATGCGATTGTAGCCACCGCTGATCTGATTGATGGTATTCGGGGAAAAGACGTGCGTCTCGCCCAAGGCGATGTTGCGGCCGTGATTGATGATGCCCTGGTTGCTGGCGAAGAAGAAGGACTCGGTCAAATTGCCGATGCCGCCGCCGCCAGGGACGTAGGAAGTGGCCTGATCATAGCTGAAGCGCGCGAACGCGGTATCAGAGGAGGAGAAGGTGTTATCGAGTCTGACGTCGAACCTGGTTTCGTCCAAAGAGCGAACAGGCTCGTTGAGGAAGTTGAAGTCGCTTCCGGGGTTATTGGCGTTTGCATGGGGATAGAGGGCGATGAGCTGCTTGCCGATGTTGTTGAAGAGGCCTGCGGGGATCTTGTTGCAGGATACGCCGACTGCCTGGCTGCCATTGCCCGCGGGATTGGCGGGAGTGGCACCATTGAGCGGCAGCGGATTGCCAAGAGCGTCGCACTGAAAATTGGTGCCGTTGGGACTGCCGGTCACATTGGGATTGAAGACCGCGCCGACGGGGCTAGGCGCTCCGAAGGCATCGTGGGAAAAATCGCCAGCGCGCATGGCATCGGTGGGGACAAGACCGGTAAAGACGACGCCGTGGCGCTGATACTTTTGTTCTCCATCGATGAAGAAGAAGGTTTTGTTCTTGCGAATGGGGCCGCCGATGGAGCCGCCGAATTGATTCAAATTGAACTTTTCGGCGGAGGTGGCGAAGAAGCTTTTGGCGTCGAGAGAGGTGTTGCGGAAGAATTCAAAGAGAGAGCCATGGAAATCGTTGTTGCCGGATTTTGTGGTGACAAGAACGGTTGGTCCCGCGCGCGTGCCGTATTCAGCGGAATAGTTGTAAGTGAGAACTTTGAATTCCTGGATGGAATCGATCGAGGAAAGAATAGCGATACCGCCGGCAGTCAATTCGTTGTTGTCGTTGCCGTCGAGGAGCCAGTCGGTGCTGTTGGGGCGGGAGCCGCCGACGGAAAGAGAGAAGGAGCCGCGCGCGGAGACTTCGCTGCTGGGGGCGCCGTTGAAAAAGCTGTTGTTGTTAGTTTCCTGCGTGGTGCCCGGCGTGAGCGTGGCGAGCTGGACGAAGTTGCGGCCATTGAGAGGAAGCTGGGACACTTCCTGGGCGGTGATGACCTGGCCAAGGGAAGGATTAGTGGTCTCGACCGCGACGGCCGAGCCCGAGACTTCCACTGTTGACGCGACGGTTGACGGCGCAAGCGTAAAATTCAGTTCGCGTGCTTCATCGACTTGCAGCCGAAGGTCTTTGCTCTCGGCAGTTTGAAAACCCTGAAATTCGACACGCAGCGTGTAGATTGATACCGGCAGCAAAGGAATGAGGTAGTGACCAGCATCGTCGGTTTTTGTCTGGCGGGAGACGCCGGTGCCTTGGGATGTGGCAGTGACAGTGGCGCCCGCAATGGATGAGCCGGATTTGTCCAAGACCGTGCCGGAAAAACTGCCGGTAGCCTGTCCGTAGACAGCCGGAGAAACGCAAAGAGCGAGAATAGAGCCCAACAGAAGAGTAAGAATTCCGGACCTCATGAATTACACCCCTTTCGAGAACCCCTTATTACGACGATTGCGTTGCCCAACCCACTCAGAAGATGGATGACTCGCGTACAAGCGCGAGGAAAAGCTGCACTCCCAGGTATTCGCTCCAAGTGATGTGCCGGACGAGAACGCGTGAACATGCGGGAAGGCAGGTGCGGGATCGTGGCACAAACTGTGGAAATAATCTTTCCATCCAACCGCGAACATGAACAAATTTTAATACTCTCCAGAATGCTCCCCCTGTTGCACCAGTGCGATTAGGCTAGCGTCCGGTTGAGAGAAGTGTCAAGGCAAAAGTAAAGTTAAAAAATGTACGTGGTGGATAACTTATGAAGAGATTTTAATTTCTGCCATGCATTTAACATTTTTAGGATGGAACCGGCGGAAAAAGAGCTTCCGAAGCAGCATGATGCCGTGCCGCGATGGGGCGAAGTGGAAACCAGAATCGGGGGATGTCGGCTATAATCACGCACCGTGAGCGCGAAAAACGTTTTGGATGGAGTGCGCGTCGTGGAGTTGAGCGAAGCGCTTGCAGGGCCTTACTGCGCGATGCTGCTGGGAGATTTTGGGGCCGACGTAATCAAGATCGAGAGGCCCGGCGTGGGGGACCAGTCTCGAGGATGGGGACCCCCGTTTGTGAGCGGCGAGTCTGCATACTTTCTGGGAGCGAACCGGAACAAGCGATCGGTTGCGCTGAACTACGATCATCCACGGGGAGCGGAAGCGCTGAGGAAGCTGGTTGCGGCGGCGGATATTTTCATCACCAATCAGCCTTCGCTGGCTTCCTTGAAGAGGCGCGGGATCGATGCTGAAACACTGCGAGAAAAAAATGCCCGGCTTATCTACTGCAGCATCACGGGATACGGCTTTACAGGGCCGAAAGCGGGCCGGCCCGGCTACGATATCCTGGCGCAGGCTGAGGCCGGCGTGATGAGCTTTACGGGCGAGCCGGACGGCGGGCCAATGCGCTACCCCATAGCGATTGCCGACATGACGTGCGGGATGTACTCGGCGATGGGAATTTTGGCGGCGCTCTATGCACGCGAAAAAACAGGGCGCGGACAATTTTTGGATATGGCGCTGTTCGATTCGCAATTGACGTGGCTGGCGAATATCGGAAGCAGTTACTTGAATGCGAAGGTTGCGCCGAAGCGCTGGGGTAATGCGCATCCCAGCATCGTGCCCTACGAGGTGTTTCGAGGAAGAGATGGACGTTGCTTTGTGCTGGGAGTAGGTACAGAAGCCTTGTGGAAGAAATTTGTGCGAATGACGGGGATGGAGAGCAGCGTTGGACAGGACGAGCGATTCCAGTCAAATGCTCTGCGGACGAACAATCGCGGTGCGCTGATGCCGATATTGCAGAAGAAGTTTGATGAGCAGGCGGCGAGCGCGTGGCTGGAACGATTGGCAGCCGCGGAGATTCCTGCGGCGCCGATCAATACAGTGGAAGAGGCGGTAAACGACGCGCAAACGCAGGCGCGCAGCATGATTGTGCAAATCGAGCATCCCGCGCTGGGGGTGGCGCGCAGCATCGGAAACCCGATTAAGTTTTCGGAGACGCCGGTGAGTTACCGGCTCCCGCCGCCGATGCTGGGTGAACATACGACCACAATTTTGCAGGAGCTTGGTTATTCGGAAGCAGAAGTGCGAGCGATGTCGAGTTCTTCCGCCGGCTGAAAAAGCAGCGAAGTTATCGCAAGCGGTTTGCAGCCCGGTAGTTGCGCAGGCGGAGAAATGGGTTCAATCTCCAGTCCCAGCTGATTCCACCAGCCAAGAGGATTCCCTAGAACCAGTCTTCAGAGAAATACGCGAGGCAGGAACCCCGTGCATCGGATTCTCGCGAGACACACGAGATATGCGAGTAGCATCAATTTGCAGTCGGTTGGAACCCCGCCACCCGTGCGCGGAGTGGAGGCTTCCGGCAGGTAGTCGCAAACAAGAAGTTCAGGTCAGGGGTTCCAGGGAATCGAGAAACTGAAAGGAGATTTCCATCATGAATGCAGGTCAAAAGCGCAGCCGGCTCGCAGGCAGCTCAAAAAATAGCATGCCGAATGCAGAAGTCGTGGGAGAAGTGCCGAGCGTGGAATTCGGTGTGACGGTGACCGTGCGGCGGCAGAATGAACTTCCCTCCATCGAAGAGCAATGCAATCTGAAGCCGGGCGAGCGCACCTACATGACACGCCAGGAACACGCGGAAAAACACGGTGCCGATCCAGCCGATATTGCGAAAGTCGAAGAGTTCGCACGGGAAAATGGATTGCGCGTGACGAACTCGAATGCCGGCCAACGCACCGTCACGCTTTCCGGCACCGCGGACGCTTACAGCAAGGCGTTCGGCGTCGAACTCAAGATGTATAAGTCCGGGGACGTGGCCTATCGCGGCAGAGAGGGCGACATTCTTATTCCTGAAAATTTGCAAGGCATAGTGACCAGCGTGACGGGGCTCGACAACCGCCCTTTCGCTAAGCCGCACTACCGCATCCTGCGTGGCTCGGCGCACGCAGCGGGCGCCAGCGCGGCCGCCCACAGCACGGCGGCAGCAGCTTCGGTCCCGACGGGATTTACGCCGCCCCAACTCGCTTCACTCTACAATTTTCCGAAAAATCTCGACGGTGCAGGCCAAACAATCGCAATTCTGGAACTGGGCGGCGGATTTCATCCGCAGGAAGTAACCAGCTATTTTCAGAGTCTGGGTATCGCGACGCCGCCCAGCGTAACAGCAGCCACATATCCCAGCGGTGGAATCAACAGCCCGGGCACGAACGCACTCGATCCCAGCAACCCCGACGTCGAAGTGATGCTGGATATCGAAGTGTGTGGCTCTGTCGCGCCGGGAGCAAAGATTGTGGTGTACTTTGGTCCGGATGCTTCCGACCAAAGCTTTCTCAGCGTGATGAACGCCATCCTCGGCGATACCATCAACAAGCCGAACATTGTTTCGATAAGTTGGGGCGGACCCGAAGACAGCGCCACTGCACAGTTCAGGGACGCGTTCGACGAGTTGTTACAGACTGCAGCGCATCTTGGCGTTACGGTTTGTGTCGCATCGGGCGACAGTGGCTCGGCCGACTTCGCGTCCGATGATCCCAACTGGGATAACAATGCGCATGTGGACTTCCCTGCTTCGAGTCCCTTCGCGCTAGCCTGCGGCGGCACACAACTCGCAGCCTCTGGCGGAGCCATTTCCAAAGAAGTGGTTTGGCATGATGGTGCAAATGACGGAACAGGAGGCGGGGTGAGCCGATTTTTTGCGTCGCCCAGTTATCAACAAAATGCTGGAGTGCCTCCAGCAGCCGATCCCGCGGGTCCAGTGATGCGCGGCGTGCCCGATGTTTCCGGCGATGCTGCACCCGCATCGGGATACCGCATCCTTTGCGATGGAACGAGTTTCCCGGATCCAGCGCAAGGGATTCCTCCAGTTGGCGGCACCAGCGCCGTTGCACCGCTGTGGGCCGGGCTTATCGCGCGAATCAACCAAGGTTTGAACAAGCCGGTAGGCTTCATCAATCCTCTGCTGTACGCTGCACCCGCAAACACCACATTCCGAGACATCACGCAGGGAAATAACGGCGACTACAAAGCGGGCGCTGGGTGGGACGCTTGCACGGGACTGGGCAGTCCGGATGGACAAAACCTGCTTCTCGCTCTCATGGCTTGAGACAAGAGAATCTTCGCGTCCGAAAGACGAAAAGGAATCGCGAGCGGCACTCACCTGTTGCGCCGCTCGCGTCTTTTTCGATCAGGGGTGGGAGCAGGAAGCACTCTTTAGTTCTTGCGCTGAGGATTTCCATGGCGCGCTCAAGCAACTCTTCAAAATCGCACTGTTCGATTCTTGGGCCCGATTGAGAAACAGGCTCGCGTTGCACCGCAACCACGGCTATTTGTTCGTCTGTCTTAAAATTCGATTGAGCTTGATTCACCGGGACACCTCTTGCAAGAGATTAGCTGAACTTGGAGTAGTGACCGGGACGGTGAAATCGTTTCACCTTGCGGGGGGTCCCGGAATAAGGGCAATGGGATGCAGAGCGCCGACAAGGATGCCGGCGCTACAGGGGGGCGGGGCGGGAGGCCGTCAGGAACCGGCGTACAGCTGGAACGGCGCCCAGTAGTAAGGCTTCCTGAAGACGCCGTCTGAGTGCAGAAGCGAAAGCTTTGCGGCTCGCAAGGCGGAGGCAGGATCCTCGCCGTGGCTCAAGCCGTCGTAAAGTTTGTCCATGAGTTGAGGTGTCGAGGCGTCGCTCACTTCCCAGAGGGCGCCGATGACGTTGTGGGCCCCGGCGCGCAAGAACGCCCAGGAAAGACCGACGAGCCCTTCACCGGAATAGGCGCGCGTTCCCGCTCCATTGCACGCGGAGATGGTCACGAGATAAGCGGAGAGGCGGCGCTTGACGATATCTCGCGCATAGAGCTTGTAAGTATCCTCGTCTTTGCCTTTGCTGAGGATGACTGCGGACTCCAGCGGGCGCGCGCGGCTGGCCGTGCCATGCGTCACGAAATGGAGATAAGAGAAGTTCTCCGGCTCACTGCTCAGGTAGGCCGCCGGAGTGGCTTCGCTGCCGGAAAGTATCTCGCGGTGTGGCGGAGGGAAATATTGTTCGACGTGCTGCATTTCTGCAGCGGCCTGCGGCAAGGCGGGAAAATCCGCGCTTGGCGAAATTGTGTTGCCGACGAGGAAGAGACTCTTCTCTTTCGGAGCGGGTCGCGCCGCGGCAGAAGCTAGCAGAGTCAGCGAGCTCGCCGTGGTCACGGTGACATCTTCGATCCAGAAGTGAGGCTTAGGGGCCGGAACAATCAGCGTCTCAAAGTTTAACGAATACAGGCTGGCATCAGGCAGCAGAATCACGCGCGAATTCGGCGGGATTAGCTTTTGCGCCGGTGCCACGAGCGTCGCGTAGAGTTTTTCTCCAGCGAGCCGGTGCGTTTCGGCGACATCATCCGATGCCGCGACTTCATTTTGATATGACTTTGCGTCCGAGTTAATTTCCGAAGCCGCGGGCAAAGTGAGGCAAGTTGTCTTCACCGGAGTGATGACCCAGAGATACGAGTGCTTCTCCCCTAGCCAGTAAAACAGCAGCGTCGCGCCCAGACGCCTGGCGCTCAGCTGAGGCTGAGTATTCTTGGATGAAGATTTAGTGTGTCTGACGGAGCCCCGCAGACCATCCTCCAACGTGCGCGCGCGGCTGAGTTCGCCAACTTCCAGCGCATCAGTTTGCCTGCCGTGGGCGATCAGGAATCCTATGTAGTCGTCATAAAACTCTATTCCACGTGAGAGGAAGCTCACTCGCAACTCTTCCTGGGTGATCAGCGAGCGTGCCACCTCGATTGTGTCAATGGATTCGTGATATTCCTTTTCGGCCTTCTGCGTTAAGCCTTGAGCATCGTGTAGTTTCGCAAGCCTGGCCTGTGCCTCCCAGCGAGAGGGTGTATCTGCCTGGCGGTCCTGAAGGACGCGTTGGAACAGTTTCTCGCCTTGCGCGAAATGCTGCCTGCTTGTCTCTATGCGGCCGGCTACGAGCCACGACTGGAGCGTCCCAAAATGATCCAGGCCCGCCTCCTCAACCTTAAGCGCTTCCCGATTGTAATCCGCAGCTTCGTTAAGCCGGCCTACCTTCAAAGAGATTTCGGCCAGTGAGTCTAAACATATTGTGATGGTCGCCGCGTCTCCGAGCTGACGGGCACGCTTAAGAGTGTCTGTGAATATGGACTGGGCAGAGCTGGGATCGTTTAGCGCAAGGTAGGAATTTGCTACACCGGTAAGCCAGTAAAAACTGTAGCCAGTCTGGCCAATATGCTCCGAGACTCTCGCAGCCTCCTTGAAGGAGGCAAGCGCCTTCTCGAAGTCGCCTAGTTCGTAATAGCTCCAGGCCGTGTTGCCAAGAATTGTGGCAACGAGCCCTTGCATGTCCAAGGAGCGAGAAAGATCCAGGGCACGCTGGTTCCGGTCGATGGCATCGCCGAAGTGTTCCTCGCTGGTGGCGAGCCGGGCCAAGTCGACTAACGCTCCCGCGATCTGATCTTGCCTATTCTCCTTCCGGGCAAGTTGCAACGCTTCTCGAAATGAGGCATCGGCTTCCGAATATTTCTTTTCGTCGACCTGCAGTTCGCCAATCGCTTTTACAGCTTCGCACACCAAGCGCGGTTGGGAGGATCGAGCCAAAGCAAGCGCATCTTCGAGGTCCCGCGCTGATTTCTCAAACTCCTGGCCGTACCGGTGTGCGATGCCTTCCATCAGCTTTTTACGAACGGCAACATCCGACGCCGCTAATTGGGCGGGCAATTCGTCATGAAGAAGATTGAGGGCGTCCTGGAAGGAAGAGCGGGAAATGAGAATCCGTGCTTTCAGTACAAGAAAGCGCCAATGCCATTCTATGGAATTGCCCACGTTCTGGTTCAGGGCCTTCTCTACATTAGCGAGCGAAGCGTTCAGGTCGCCATGGTCGACGGTGCGAACGATCTGCTCGTAGAGCTCATTGGGGGTGTCTGCCTTCCGGCAACCAGACGCCCACGACTCGATCACCAATGTAGAGAGAAGAATGACACTCGTAAGGTGAACGACGGAAGCCCATTGCGTTCTTGCCATATTCCCAAAAAGTGGTGCTCGCCGGCCGAGTTCTTTTCAGTTTGAGAACCTGATTGTCAGGGCGTGGATGAGCAACACGACCACGCCAGCAGGTCCATACCAGTTCGGTTAAGCAAAATACTTCAAAACAGTCCGTACTCATAGCCAACATCATGGTGGCGGTGGTTTTCCGTTGGTGCCGCCCTCTGCAACCGTCAGATTCGCGGTCTGTGGTGACCCTAGCTCCAGATGAAGCATGGTGAG
>Ga0070697_100000285_pt1 | contig 40932 bp, 30 predicted proteins | sample KBSK1501metaG_FD_65475 | JGI IMG/M metagenome (GOLD analysis project Ga0070697, IMG submission 65475) | Corn, switchgrass and miscanthus rhizosphere microbial communities from Kellogg Biological Station, Michigan, USA - KBS K1-50-1 metaG | ecosystem: Host-associated > Plants > Roots >... | reverse complement strand
AAATCCACCACAGAGGCACGGAGTTCACAGAGGTTGCACAGAGGCTTGAGTCTATTCCTGCCTTCACTCTTCAACGTGACCATAAACCCGCAAACGGCTTACCCCGCCGTCCGGAAAAATATTGAACCGCAAATGCGAAACGATTCCGGCGTCCAACACTTCTTCCTCAAAGAAGTGTCGGGTGTGAGCTTGCAGTTTTGTCCGCGGCAGAACCGATTTCCAGTCGAGCGAAACAGGCAAAACGTTCCCCGTCGTCTTGCACGCCTGAAGCGAGCAACTCTCCGGAAAATTGCCTTTGAAGTAGGAAGTATCTACTTCCAGTCGATTAATGTGTCCTGGCTTACCCAGTTTGATAGTTACCCAATCGTGACCCGGCCCCCGCCGCCGTTTTGTCTCCCAACCGTCGCTCATATCCAGAGCGCGACCCGGCATGATCAGGTTATGCCGGTGGCCGAAAAACATGTCGCTGCAGGAAAGCACCAGTCCACCATTCTCAACTGCCGCGAGATCGACGTCGCCCCCAATCCGTTTGAGCCTTTCCCAATCCGGCCTCGGCTCGCCATAAACTCTTAGCCGCGCCACGCCGCCATCCGGATAAATTTTGAAACGGAGGTGGGTGAAACGCCCCTCGCTCTCATCGCCGTTGTCGATTGCAAAGGCGTTCTGACTGTCACCGGTCAGCGCGGCTTGCGGCAGGATCTCAACCCACTCGATCTCTTCACTAGTTAACTCCTCGGCGGTGGGTAGACCAGCCAGCGTACAGGCTTCGAGCGAGCAATGCTCCGGGTAATTGCCACGAAAGAAGCTCGTATCAACCACTACGCCGCGAATTGTGCCGGGCAGCCCCAGCCGAATAATGCACCAATCAAATCCGGGCGTGCGCCGGCGGCGACTTTCCCATCCATCCATCCACTTTCCCAGATCCGTATATTTGCCTTCAATAAAGATGGGTGCGCTCGCTTTGAGAAGATTCTCCTTCGGCGCAAAAAAGTCGTCGTTCGCTACCAGCACTGCTCCGCCAAGTTTCTCCGAAGCGATGTCGACTAGTTCAGTAAAGTCCATTGTCAGTTCAATATCTTCCATGGTCCTAGATTGAGTCTCAAAAGATTAACCGCCAAGACGTCAAGATCGCCAAGATAAAAACAGGTTAGAAGAGTTCCTTACTAGTATGATCGATGATCGTATTGACTTTCGTGACTCGTCCCTCTCTCTCATGACAAACTCTCTTGGCGCTCTTGGCGACTTGGCGGTTATTCGCCGGACGCGTGTGTCAGCAAAACTCCCTGCGGCTTAGCAATAAACTCCTCACCATCATATATCTTCCGGCCGCGAAGAAAAGCTTTCTCGACCACTCCTTGCAGAACCCGGCCATTATAGGGAGTCAGCTTGTGACGATGTTGAAGGGTATTAGCTTCAACCTTGAATTGTCTTTCCGGATTCCAGATGACCAGGTCAGCGTCGAAGCCGGCTGCGATAGATCCTTTCCTGTGGGCCAGTCCAACCAGGCTCGCGGGAGCAGTACACAACCACCGGACAAGATCCTCAATGGAGGAGCCGCGGCGTCGAGCTTCGGTCCATACAACCGGCAGCCGAAGCTGCAATGACGAGATGCCACCCCAGGCGGCGAGAAAGTCTCCCGACTCGCGCAGCTTCATATCCGGCGGGCAAGGGGAATGATCAGAAACGATCATGTCGATAGTTCCATCGGCCACAGCGCTCCAAAGCAGTTCACGGTTTTCTGCTTCTCGGATTGGCGGGCAACATTTGAATTCCGTGGCGCCGTCGGGAATTTCTTCGGCAGCAAACGTCAGGTAATGCGGGCAGGTTTCCGCGGTGATCTTGATCCCGGCAGCTTTGGCTTCGCCCAGCACCGGTAGAGCGTCGGCCGAGGAATGATGAACGATGTGGACGCGAGTGCCGAATTCCTGGCCTAACTTGATGATTAAGTCGACCGCTTCGTTTTCAGCGGCCCGTGGGCGCGAGGCGAGGAAAGTGGCGTATGCGGCAGGACTGTCATTCCGAATACCTGTTATGTTAATTGGCCCGGGAACTTCGGCGTGAACTATCAGCACAGCTCCCAGCCTGGTCAACTCGGGCATTGCTTCCCGCAGGTGCTCTTCAGTGACGTTAGGAAATTCATCAACGCCGGAGTGAATCAGGAAACACTTGAAGCCGACAACGCCGGCAGAAAATAGCGGGGCGAGCTCGCTGGTGTTTCCCGGAACCACTCCTCCCCAAAAGCCGACATCAACAAAGCATTGGCCGCCGGCCGCCGCCAACTTCTCTTTAAAGCCTGCCACAGTTGTAGTTGGAGGAATCGAGTTGAGCGGCATATCGATGAGGGTGGTGACGCCTCCTGCTGCTGCCGCGCGGGTCGCGGTGGCGAATCCTTCCCACTCCGTTCGCCCGGGCTCATTGATATGGACGTGAGAGTCCACCAGGCCTGGCATCACAATCGACTCATCGTTTACATCTATCAATTCACAATCCGCAGGAACGTCATCAAAAGATCCAGTGGAGGTGACTATGTTCCCGGAGATATGGATCGACGCCGGGGAAATCGACCCGGGCAACACCACTTGTTGGCCGCGAATGACGAGATTAGGAGCTGGCATCATCTAAGGTCGGACAGGTTTAGCTCAACTAAATATCGGCGGTGGCGGCGGCAGATTTGGTTGAAACTCACCGAGACCAAAAACCTGTTCATAGGCCGTCGCAATCGCGGCAAAACTTATCGGCATAACGAAAAAAGCGCCTACATAACAAAAGAGCACGCCGACAAAGCTCATAAGACCCGTCATCAGAAGCAGTCCCAGCAGCCGCCAGAAGTTAGCAAGGGCCGCCTTGATGCTTAGTTTGACTGCCTCCACCCCCGATAGCCGGCGATCCACGATTAACGGGTACGCAAACGTGAAGACCACGGAAAGCACAATTAGGATTACGATCATTGCCAGCCAGAAGATCGCAAAGAACCCAAAGAAGCCGAGTAAGGCGCCCGAATTTGGCTCACCACCTCCCTGGGCCATCATGGCGAAGATCCCCACGTAAAAAAGAATGTAGGAAGGAACGAAGACAATCACGACCGGAATCATGTGCAGCAGGGTAGCAATGACGCTGTCGCCAAAGTAGTCGAAACCCTTGAATAGAATGCCAAACTCGATCGGTTGTCCTCGCCTGGTTTGGAACAACGCCAGGTAGAGTCCGCACATCATCGGGCCCATCAGGATTCCCAGCGGCACAACGCTGCCGACGATCACGCCTACCGCAGTCATCCCGACGAAGAGCCAATACTGATTCCTAATCAGATTCCAGCCCGCTTTGAGACATTCCATAGGCTCAACCGCGTTTCGGCGGAATTCGATGGGGGCCGATGTGCCATTCATGATTTTTCGATCCTTTCACTTGTGGGTCAGTGAGCGAACACCACAGGCCGGCTCAGTTGAGGGCCGCGGTTAAGGTCTCGTTTCCAACCTGCCTTATCTATGAGCCATTGCAGTTTTCCCTTAATTGCTTCTGCATAGATCAAGGCCCCCATCTGATTGGGGTGGCCCAACGAAGCGTACCGACAAATCATCAGGCGGTTCTTGCGGTCCCGCTTTTCCTCATCGGTTTCTTTGCGATCCTTTCCCTTCGGGGCTTTGTAGGTTTCATTGCAGCTCCTGATTCTGTTATCTCGAACATCATCGTTTGGTTTGTAGGCCGCTGTTCCCAGAGAGAGGGCAATGATGATCTTTCTGAAGCCCGAAAGGTTTGTGGACCCAAACATGAAATTCCACAGCAGAGTGTTGGAGGCAGAGAATGAATGCTCGGGCCAAAATTCGATCTCGACGAATAATACCCTTGCGGGCAAACTCTTTTCCTCGAGCTCTCCGTTAACCTTATTGACCGCTTCGCTCAAGCTGGCTGTCGAAACCTTGTACCATAACTCCGAGAGCATTATTAGCCGCTCTCGCATCTCCTTGTACGTCATGCGTCGAGCTTCAGTGTTTTCACTGTTCAGCTTCTTAACCAAAAGGCGAATGAAGGCGTTGTCATCAGTTTCCGAAGAGATCATCCGGTAATATCCGGTGACAACCACATGAGCATTTGGAAAACTCTCCGTTATGCGCCGCAACAGGTCATGCATGCCCGCCCCGCAGCTGGTCGTAATGCGTTCCCGCAGCCAATCAGGCGTAGCACCGGCATTCAAAAGATTGCTCACGTCAACGTCGTTTATGCAGCCATCGACGAGAATCAGATCCACTCTCGAACGGGATGGGCCATAGAACCCAAGAGCATTGTCGAGCTGCTCATTTATCGTGGGCGAAGGCAGATTAACTTCACCGTCGTTGGACCTGAACCGGGGTGGCGTAGTGGAACTACCGGCGAGGTGGGCGCCTGAGTGCGCTTCGACACGGGTCTGAACTTCCCTGCCTGTCTTTTCCTCCAGCCAGCACTTAACGCGCCACCAGGTTTTTTGCTCCGGTCTTAAACCCTGGCCCCACAGTATCGAGTCGCCCAGCACCAGCATTTGCATCGGATCCTCTGACGAGGGCCTGACATCACCTGGACATCCGGCAAGAGCGCTGCCCGCAGTAAGAAAAAGCAGGATGCTTAGCCCGATTGCGTGCAGAGATGTTTGCTTTAGGGTTTTGGGAGGCATGCAACTTTCTCAGGCAGAAGGCCGTTCAACTCAGTTGCGAACTGTCGCCTGTTTCAGCAAGAAGTCTTCCAGCAAATTAAGACTTACTTTAAGACGATAGTCCTTTGTCGATCGAATGTCGTCGATAGGGACGATTTCACCAGCCAGCACGGCCTTGGCGCGCTCAATACTATTACGATCGAGCTTGTCTCCTCGCAGGGCGTCTTCCGTCTTGAGACATCGGAGTGGCACGGGCGCCACACTCCCCAACACAATACGAACCTCGGGTATCTTGTCTTGGGAAATTCGCGCAGTCGCTGCGAAACATACCTTCGAAATTGCCTGGGCTTTTCGGGTCCCGACCTTGCGATAATAGTGACTCATCTCAGTTGAGACGCGCGGAAGACGAATACGCCGGATCAGTTCGTCGGGGCGCATAATCATTTGCTTGTAGCCGGTATGAAAATCCGCATACCGCACCCAGCGCGCGCCATTTGATGAAACTAATTCGACCTCCGCATCATATGCGAGCAAGGCAGGCGGCGAGTCGGCTGCCGGAGAAGCGTTGGCAATGTTTCCGCCGAGAGTACCGCGATTCTGAATAGCCAGCCCGCCAGTCTCGCTGGCTGCCTGGCACAACATGGGAAACTCTTCGCGAAGTGTCGGATGTGCCTGAACTTCGGTGTAGGTCGTCAGCGCGCCAAGGGTGACGTGCTCATTAGATACTTCGATGCCGCGTAATTCGTTGAGATTCCAAATGTTGAGATAGTTTTTGTGCGGTAGCCTGCCAGCTTCAAGCAACACCATGAGGTCGGTGCCCCCGGCGAAAGGCTGCCACCCTCCGGGCTCGCGCCCGAGAGCGTCGAGCGCTTCTCCAAGGCTCGCGGGCGAAATCAAATTGTAACTTGGTATGTGCCCTCTCATTTCGCTCTTCGCGTATTCGGTTGCGAAGATTTAGCCGTCTGTTCGCCCGTCTTCGGGTGGTTTTCGTCGGCGGGAAGCTTAGCCTTTCTTAGAGACAAGCTAAGCCGGCGCAGTTGAGCCACGCGTTTAAGTCGTGCGGTAATGGCCTTGGCGGACATGTCAACTTGTTTCACGGAGACCCCTCACTTAGTAACGCCTTTATGTCGACTAAATCCTGATCACTCCCTCGTAGTTCTTTTAGAGCAACTAAACCGTTCGCTGAAACCACGAAAAGGCTCCCACCCTCCCACTCAGCCTTGAGGCGAGACTCCCAGACCGGGAGAACGGCAGGTGTAACCAGTAGCAAATCCAATGACAATAACTCCCCGTCCTCTGGATCAATCTTCGAGACTCGACGGATCTCGACTGCGCCGTTAGCGAAACTCATGTCTTTGCCGCGGATGTTGTAACCAAGCGACTTAGCAACCGCAAGAACTTCCTCCAATGAATCCGACAGGATTAATAAGTCGATATCAATAGTCGTGCGTGCTAAGCCATAGACTCCCATGGCCATCCCGCCGCACAGTGCATAGTCGACTTCACGCTCCTCAAAAACTGCAACCAGATCGCGGAGCTCATCAAGGATATCCAACATGACGCTAAGCTGGTCTCCGGCACGCCTGCACGACAGAATCAAAGATCTTCATATAGCCGGTGCAACGGCAGAGATTTCCCGCCAAGCCGTTGCGAATATCTGCGTCAGTCGGATTCGGATTTCGTTCGAGCAGATCCACTGCAGCCATCACCATTCCCGGCGTGCAGATGCCGCATTGTGCACCCCCGCAATCAATGAAAGCCTGCTGAACTGCGTGCAATTGTTCGCCGCTCGCGACGCCTTCGATGGTTTTGATGGACGCGCCTTCAACCTGCGCAACCGGAACCAGGCAACTGTTTACAATCCGGCCATCGATCAAGACAGTACAGGCGCCACATTCGCCTTCACCGCAACCTTCCTTCGTGCCCGTCAGATGAAGTTGCTCGCGAAGTACATCGAGCAGCCGCTCCATTGGGTAAGCCTGAAGTGTTCGAGGCTCGCCGTTGACGGAAAACCGTATCTCTGTTTTGGTGCTGATTGCTTCCACTTTGATCTAATGTTGATTTTACGTAGTTCTAATCAGGATCGAATCCTTGACCATCGCTAATACTCCACGTCCGTCGGATCAAAAGCGACTTTGCCATTATCAAGGTAGTAGAGACCCCACTTCACCCGGACGCCCGGCTGTCGCAACATAGGCTTAGCAAAGATGTCCGAATGCACAAGTTTCGCGTTTACAAACGACACTCTGTCCAGGTTCTTTTGTTCTCTTGAGGTGATGCGAATTCGTCCATTGAATCTATCGCTCACATATTTAATGGCCGGCTCGATCTTCCTAAACAGTTCGGGTAGATAACCGCCGCTCACGCGCTCAACAGCACCCCTGACTGCGCCGCAGTCCGTATGGCCGAGGACTAATACAAGCTTTACATGCTTCTTCACCAGGGCATACTCCAGCGAAGCTAGCTCATCCCGATTCAACACCGGACCAGCGACACGAATTACAAACATCTCGCCCAGGCCGCCATCAAAGATCAATTCCGGGGGCACGCGCGAATCCATACAAGCCAGGACGACTGCAAACGGGTGTTGCCCGCACCGTGTGGTCTCGCCTCGCTCCACGCTCCAGTTCCGTTCTTCCATTTTCGCCTGCCAACGCATGTTGCCAGCTTTGAGTTTTCCCAGGGCTGTGTCGGCATCGACTTCCTCAGCGGCCGGGCAGGGACCTTCGGCGGTCTGGGAGGGACTGGTTTGAGTTTGCGAGTTGTGCTTTCGCTGTGCGCCGGATGTACTGAGCAAACTTAGCGCAAGTGTCAACCAGATGAGTGTGACCGTAGTTCGAAAGGCAATGTTTTTCATGCGAGTGCTCATAACCATTCTGCGAGGAACCTTAAATACTCCTTGAATGCAGTACTTCCATCATTGCTTCCGGCATCAACGGCACGTGGTTAAAACTAACGCCGGTCGCGTTCTCTATCGCACTCAGTATCGCCGGAGCGGCCCCGTCCATCGGCAGTTCACCAATTCCCTTTGCTCCACCCGGACCGTAGGCATACGGATGCTCTTCGAAATAAACACGAATCGGCGGTATGTCGGCGGCGGTAGGCATGATGTAATTTGTCATCTGGCCGTTAGCCATACGACCGTCTTTCCAAACTACCTTTTCAAAGAGCGTAAAACCGATCCCCTGGGCCACGCCGCCCTCAATCTGTCCAGCCGCCAGGACTGGATTGATCACCCGGCCAACTTCCTGCACGGCGACGAAGTCGTCAACATGAGCCTCATACGTCAACAGGTCAACTGAGACTTCGGCAACATAAACCGCCCAGGCGTAAGTTCCGTAAGCATCACCCTGGTATTTCTCGTCGTCCCAGAAAACATTCGGCGGCGGTTGATATTTACTGAATGCTTTCAATGGGCCAAAGGTGCCGGTGTATTCCCGGCAGGCATTTTGAAACTCTCCCTGGCTATACCCTTCCTGCAGTAATCCGCTGCCTATTAACGTCTGCTTCAAACCCATCACCGCGGATTCCACCAGCTTACCGACCACCATGCACGTTCGCGAAGCGACGGTTGGGCCGCTATTGGGGACATCTTTCGTGTCCGGCTGCGCTACTTCGATTAGATCGTTCCCGACCCCGAGGGCCTCGGCGGCGATTTGAGCAAAAATAGTATTCGTTCCCTGACCAATCTCTGTGCTGGCGGCGAGTATTCGGACGTGTCCTTCTGTGGTCGCTTCAGCGCCAACCACCGATGCCAGATAAACCTCGCCCGAACCCGTGAAGCCGGCGCCATGCATGAACGACGCGAACCCAATGCCCTTTTTAATTCGGGCACTGCTCCCGCCGGCTGCCCCAGCCTCCTGCCCGTTTCCATTCTCGTGCGCGAAGCGTTCACGCTTTTCGTGATAACCGCTTAACTCGAACGCGCGAGCCAGCAACTGGTCCATATCGACCTTTTCGCGAATCGTCTGATTGGTTGCGGTCGTTTCACCTTCGTGGACAAAATTCCGGCGCCGAAACTCCTCGGGAGTAAGGCCCAGAGTAGTGGCGACTTTATCCAGGTGTCGCTCAAGAGCAAATATGCTTTGTGGCGCCCCAAATCCTCTAAACGCTCCGTGCGGCGGGACATTTGTAGCCACCGCGCTCGAGCGTATCCGCACGTTGGGACAATAATAAGGACCGGCAGCGTGAATAGTCCCTCGCGAAAGCACAACCGGGGAAAGTGTGCAGTAAGCGCCACCATCCACGATAAATTCAATCTCCATCGCCTGCAGCTTTCCGTCCTTGGAAACAGCGGTTTTGTGACGCGTACGCGAAGGATGCCGCTTCGTCGTCGCGACCATGTCTTCCGCACGGTCGTATATCATCTTTACCGGCTTGCCGGATTTCCAGGATAGCAACGCCGCGTGACCGGCAATCAGCGAGGGATACTCTTCCTTACCGCCAAAACCGCCGCCGGTTTCAGTCTGAATAACGCGCACCCTTTCTTCAGTAAGACCAAACAGCTTCAGCAGTGCTTTATGCACGTAGTAAGGACACTGCATTGAACCCCAAACGGTCACGCCCTCGGCTTCGTTGGCTATTGCAATAACGCCGTTGTTCTCAATGTAAAGTTGCTCTTGTGCGCCCGTGTAGTACTCGCCCTCGATGATGTGGTCCGCGGTGGACCAGGCCTCGTCAATGTTGCCTTTATCAACCAGAAAAGACTTGAAGACGTTGTCGTCTCCCCAGATGACCTGAGTTTTGTTGACCGAGTCCTCCAGAGTAAAGATCGCCGGTAGCTCTTCGATGTCGATGCGCACATTACGTCGGGCTTCCTCAAGCAGATGTTTGTCTGTATGAGCCAGGAGAACAACGGGCTCTTCCGGGTGATTAACCATCTGGTCTGCGAGGTAAGGCTGATCGTTTAGTATCAGGGCAACGTAGTTTTCACCACCACTGTTACCAATATCCTGCGCCGTAACGATAGTGAATTCACTCCAGGGAATATCGCCTTCGAAATGGATCTTGTTGATCCGCCCGCGCGCAACCGGACTGCGCACGGTTGTTCCGTACAGCATTTCCGCAAAAGAAATGTCGTCAACGTACAGCGCCTGTCCGGTGACTTTCTTGCGTCCTTCTTTTCGAGGCGCGGATTTTCCAATTGTGTGGTGGTTAGTGTGTGCGTTCATCAGGACGATGTACTTTACAACTTCGGCCTACTGATCGCGCAAGTTCAAATCTCATTCCTGGAATGTGGAACTGGAAGCGCAGGACGCTGGATAGGGCGAATCTTAGAGTATTCTCAGTGTGGTCAACGCATAGCGTGACCAACCGATTAGACGGCTGGCCACGATATGTAAGCGACTAACGCTTTAGGGATAGAGTGGCGTCTCGTCAAAGAGGTCGTGCGGCTTCAGCATGAAGCCTGTCCACATCACCTGTGCGACCGTAGGTTGAAAGGCGTTTCCGACGTAGCGTCCATCCTCATCGCGCGGCGTGTGATGAGCTGCGCCGTAATACCAGACCACCACATCATTGTTCGATACCGATTCCGCGGGTGATATGTAGGTCGGCAGTGACGGTACAAACATCTCTGTAAATTTGTATCGGGTCACCCAGAAATCGCTCTTGGTGAAATTCTCCTGGTGCCGCGGCGTACCAGTCCGAAGCGGAATGAGGTGGTAACCGGATGTATGCCCCTGACGATTTCTCAGTGTGGAGTCGTGAATGACCAGGTTGGTGAACGCCGATGCATTCCACTGGCGGCTGCCTTCTGTGGGGATCATCGCCGTGGAGTCGCTGGCAGTTGGTCCTAAGCTCTCTGTGTGCGAGACGACGCCAACCGAGTCGCCGGGGAATCCGTTCAGGTCAATATCCAACCGCCAAAATATACCGTGCATGTGGGTTTCCAGCGGTTGAGGAGGGTAATTGGTTGCCGTCGCGCCAACGCGGCCAAGCACTACCCCATCGTCGCGAAAAGTCCATTCGATGATGTAATTGTAATTGCCCGCGCCGATCCCGCCCCATAGGACCACTTCCTCGCCGCGGCGCACATTATTGTAGTTTGTCCAAGCCAGTCCCCGATCGTGGATTTCCTTGCAAACGTAGTTGTTATCGAGCAGTGTGCCGCCGTTCGTTGGGGGGCAATGTTTGGGTGTCAACTGAAACAGCGAAAAGTTAAAGCTACTCATGTCGAGGAAACGCGGGGAGCCGCTGTGGTAAGGCACGAACAATTCAATCACTCGAGCGTCGTAGATAACCTGAACCCACGGTGAGCTTGGAGATTTGCGGAAGAAGGCTGCATTTATAACCAGGCCGTTCTTGGTAACGCGCTGCCAGCAAAAACGCCAACGCGTCTCTTCTGGAGAAGAGGTGTTGATGGGGAACCGTTGCTCGATGAAATAGGGCGCGGAACACGCCTGCCCCTGTACTGCTACAGGATGCGTCCATACGAGTACACCGGCGAAAAATGAAAACAAGCAGAGGGTGAGTTTGTTTCTTGATTTCATCTATTCCTCCTTCTCACGGGCCGCCTGAGCCCGGGTTGGTCCACCCTCACATTTTGAGTGGTGAGATTGACTATCACTTCGGTGCCGGTAAGGAACGTATCGCCTTGCCGGAAAAGGAGCGAGATACAACGGCGCCGGTAACAGGGGTCGCCGGGGGTACTCGCAAACAAGCGCAACGCCTCGACCCGGTTGGGCTCTCCTTCCGGAGAATTCTGAGTGGCAAGACGATATTGCTGAAAGTTGGCGCCGAGGAAGTTGATCAGTGTCCTGTTTTGTAGTGCGAGGTTTAGAGCCTGGTTGACCTCTTCGGCGACCAGCGGCACTGCATCGCCACTAACGTTCACCGCTTCGATCACCGTGCGCTGCTGTAGGTCGACCAATGCCAGAATTCCCTGGTTGCCTTCGTAGCGATAGTAAAGTACTTCAGCGTGGCGCGTGGTTTCGTCGTTCTGGTCAGTCGTTTTCGGGGTGGCCAACTCCACTGAGATTAGAATTTGACGACCTTGTCCACGCAGCTTTCTGACGCGTGGGTCGGCTTCCGCCAGGCGTACCGCCAGCTCGCGTTCCTCAGTCGTGAGTGGATCGAATTTTAAAGTTTGACGCCCCTGCGTCTGAGCGTGAACTGTCTGAAGGGGAGTGGGGAAAGACTGGAGCAAGAGAGCCAGTGTGAGCGTGCAGAGGACCCGCGAGAGGGTGCATGAGGCGCGCGCTGGCACACAAGCTGAAAAGTGGTAAGGCATTTTGATACCTCCTTTTAGCTGTGCCTTTCGGCGGTTGACATGGTCAATAGTGACTTGAGTGTGACTATTAGCCAGGAGTGAAAGAGCTGCCTGATGAGTATTTTGTAGTTGAGAGGATAGACCTGTTCACCAGTGAGGTAAAGGCTTCGCCGCGCACCCATCTCGCATGGGGCACCTTATTTCCAAGAAAGCATCAATGCTTGCATTATGGTCTGCGCCTGGCAAAAGACCACTAAACCTATCACTCAACTGAATTATGAATACTTGCGGAGGTACTCCTCCGGATAAAACTGCCACGCCAGCCTTGTGTCGTGTATTATGCCCGCGCTCTTCAATCCCTTTTTAAAGCAGTTCAGCCAAAATTTGTTCTGAACTCTAAGGAGTATCGATGAAAATGAGAATTCTTCTCCCGCTGTGCGTCTTATTGGGGCTCTTACTGGTGGCCTGTGGCAAGACGGAAGTGTCTGTAAACACGAACAGCTCAGCATCGCCCGCCACTAAAGCCAGCCCAGCTTCAACTCCGGCCACGGTGGCCAGCACCGCTGGGGAAAAGATCGGAGTCCCGGAATGCGACGAGTTTATAGCCGCGTATGACGCGTGCGTTTCAAGTAAAGTGCCGGAAGTGGCTCGTGCCCAATTTAAAGCGAGCATTGAGCAATGGCGAACCTCCTGGCGTAAACTCGCCGACAACCCGGCCACAAAAGCATCGCTGGCCCAGGCCTGCAAGCAATCTGCAGAGCAAGCCCGTGTTTCTATGAAGTCTTACAACTGCACCTTCTGATCGAGTTTGCTTACAAAAGTAACTCGACGAAATCCAGACTAGCCCGCGGTAGCGGTCGGGAAATTCACAACTTGTCTTCCTCTGTGCATCCTCAGTGTGCTCTGAGTCTCGGTGGTGAGTGTTTCTGATGGTAAATTCACCACCACAGAGGGCACAGAGTTCGCAGAGGTCGCACAGAGCTTGAATTTATTCCGACAAACTCCTCCGCGGGCTGTCATGTCTTTGGACTATTAACATCAACCGCAGTATCCAGCTTAACGCTTACTGCGGTAATGCTCTTTCGCGATCCTGGTTATCCTCACCACGAACTCTGTCTTCCCGTTCGTGTAAGCGACCCGGTCGTTTGGATGGTCGCGGGCCAAAGTCAATTTCAGAGTTTCGTATTCTTTGGCCGTCTTCGGGTGATCATTCAAGTAATCCCGAAAGAGCAATCTTTCCCAGTGTTCGAAATCATTCTCGACCATATGAATATGATGAGTACGAACGCCGGCTGAGTTTCGCTTGATGAACCAGGCGTAAAAGGGTGGCCCATCTTCACCATGCGTGGCGCGCCAAAAGTAGTCGTAGCCCTCGGATTCCAGAACCGGCGCGATTCTGGCTTTTGTTTGTTCCAGAGAAGTCACTTCCACGAGCAGGTCAACAATTGGTTTCGATGCCAGGCCGGGAATTGCGGTGCTGCCGAAGTGCTCGACGCGCCGAATTAGACCACGCGGCAAGCGTTCCAAAAGATGTCTCTTTTCCTCTTCAAACATTAAGGGCCATGCAGGATCGTAGGGAACAACAGCAACATTCTCTTGCAACACTCGCTTGATGCGATCTTCAAGAGTTTCCATGACCAGCTCAGCGCTCAGGAAGACTCGACGGCCTTACGGTTTGGCGATGACCAACGGATTAGCTTCCAGTTCTCGTCGATAAAACACACGCGGGCGCTGGACGCTTCGTTTCTCTGGATCCGCTATATTCTGTTCACCCTCCGCGAATGCGATCCCCAGGCCAACTCCGCGCGTTTGCTTCATCTTCTCTTCCTGCATCTGCGGCACGCGATCCGTGGCAAAATCCAGCCACTCCCTCGCATTCAGTACTCCATCCTTTGGTTCACTGTCCGCCATCGCGGTCTTGAGTCCTTCTTCCACCAGCGCGTAGGTCAGTAATCCATGGCCCAGCTGCGCAGCTTCCAGGGCTGCCTGATAACTCTGCGCGGCGGTGAGAATGTACATGCCCTTCTCGTAGGCGAGTTGGGCCAGACCCTTGGAGTTCATTGGTCCACGGCGCTTCTCTTCCGCCTCAAGAGCTTGTCCCGAATTACATGCGTCAATCACCAGCAGCAGGTGGCCTGCATCCAGGTCTTCAACGGCTTCTTCCAACTCCAGATCCGAAATGCTGTGTGAAAGTATTGTCTGCAATCCTTGCTCATTGAGTTTATTTCTATCGCCCGTGTAGCCAAGGTCTTGCGGTATTAAGTAGAAACGTTGTGCTTGCGCTGTGCCGTGACCGGCGAAATAGATTATGACCGTATCCTCAGGCTCGGCCCGCTTCAGTTGATCCAGTGGACTGGCTTTCAGACTTGGTGACCCAGGCTCGCCCGCCAGTCGTTTCAGGGCGGAAAGAATATTTGCCTTGGTAGCGTTCTCGTTGAGGAGGGGAACAACTTCGATGCGCTCGAAACGTCCAACTTGCGTTTGCCTGACACGCACTTCTGCGCCAAAGCTCTCGGCGTCAGCCAGGGCGTACTTCAAGTTGTACTGCTGGTTCGCGTATTCGTTAACGCCGATGGCTATGATGTAAGCCGTGCCCGCGCGTTTCAAACTGTCGGCACCAGTTAGCGGCAACTGTGCGTCTTTGCTTTTGACGTTATCTTTGTTGAAGGCGTAGGCGGTTAGACGATTTGCGCCGGCGGCGAGCGTGACTTCTTCTTCAAGGGTAACGGCGGGTTGTCCCTTCAGCACATCGCCGTGCCACACTTTGACCAGGGAACCATTGCGAAACAAACGCAAGTCGCGCGCGCCGGCACCCTGTGGATGATCCTGGTCCGCAGGTGCGTCAGTAACCTCGATTTTCACTCGAACCTTGCGCGCCGCTATGCCGGTTGTTGGACCGCCCGGACCCGCTGAATCGCCCGGCTGCGGCGGAAGTGAGAGTTTCACGACCGGCTGGCGGCGATCTTTCTTTGATACATCCTGCGACACGCGCGGCCGTTTGCCGGCCAGAATATCGGCGAGCAGTCCGGGATAATAAAACTCATTAAAGAACCATTCGATCGGTGCCACGTTGAAAGTATCCTGGTTGTAACGCCAGAGAATCTGGTTCCAGGATACCGGCGTGCCGTCAAACAGACCCTGAGGCGTCACCACCATCCATTCGCCGCCATCGTCGAGTGAAATCAGGGTCAACAAATGTTCACCGGTGTTTGCATCCCACAAAAAAGTGCTGCCGTCATCGCTGGCCGACGCAAGCAAACGGGAATCCGGGCTGAAGTCGATCGAATCGATGTTTGTTGTATGCCCCGTAAGTGTCCGTAGTTCGCGGCTCGTGGCTACGTCCCAAATCTTGATCGTGTTATCACTACTGCTCGAAGCCAGTAATCGACCATCACGACTAAAAACAACCTGGGTGACGCCTTTGCCATGACCTTTGAGCGCGCCCAGCTGACGCCCGCTCGCCACATCCCAGAGCGTTACCTGTCCGATCGCCTCAATCTTCATGTTCTTCATGAATTCGTCGGGGTCGGGCGTGGCAGGATTTTTCTTTTTGCCGCTTTGTCCCATCATGCCTGCCATCATCTGATCGAGATTCGACTTCGACTCGACACCGCCGGTCGCCAGAGTCTTGCCGTCAGGACTGAAAGCCAGCGAAGTAACCGAGCGGCCCATGGTACCGGCAGCCATCGTGCCCATCACGTTCGACATCATCTCCGTCATTTCGGCGATGTTCGGCATCGCCGGCATTTGCGGCATTGACTTTGGATTAATTGTGCCTCGCTTTATTGTGGCCGGATTTATGGCGCCAGGGTTAGGCAGGTTGCTCATATTCCCCAGGGCGTTAAGTTTGTCCATCGGTGAAGAAGTCAGGTCGCGCACCTTGCTGCCCGAGACTGTGTCCCAGAGCGAGATCTTGCCCATGCTGCCGAGGATTGCGAGTGTGCGGCCATCCGCACTGAAGCCCGCCTCGTTGGCGCTGCCGCCAAGCATCAACGCATGTAACTCGCGCCCGGACTTTACATCCCAAATCTTTGCCTGATTCTCGTTGCCGCTCGAGGCTTGCCCGAAGACAGCTGGTTGTTGTTGCTGGTTCTGGTCCAGACCGTATGTCGTCACCAACATTGTGCCGTCCGGGCTGAAGCGGGCATGTTGTACCACTCCCCCTCCGTTTGCCGGCTTTAGATTCTGCACTTGCCGGCCGGCAGGCGTTTCCAGGATCGTTACAACGTTGCTGTTCGGTGCGTATACCGCGAGCAATCGTCCGTCCGGGCTCGGCACGCCGATCGTGTTGTCTGACGGCGCAGCCGTGACTCGCAAACCACGCCCCGTTCGTAGATCCCAGCGCGTGCGCCCGCCGGAAGAGAGTTGGGTTCCATCGGCGCTGAAAGCAACCTTGTAAGCCATGTTCGTGCGGCCATTCATCCTGAGGACTTGCTTGCCGGTTTCTATGTCCCAGAGGATCGTCGGTGTATCAAAACCTCCAGTCGCAATTCTTTTTCCATCCTCGCTGAAACTGAAACTAACCAGGTTGCCAACTTGTGAGGTAAGCAGCCCGCTATTGGGCACATTCAACACCGGGAACTCCTGGCCGGTCGACACATCCCACCGTCTCACCACGTAGCCTTCCACGAGGACGACCTGGCGGCCGTCTCGGCTGAATTTGACCGGCGCGAACTCCTTCGCGGTCAGTCCCAACTTTCGTTCGCTCCGCTTCGCAGTCACATCCCAAAGTTTTATCTGCTTGTCGACGACGCCGGAGACGAGCAGGCGTCCGTCGGACGTGAACGCGATCTCGGCGGGGCCGGATTCTTCATCCGCGAGTTCGACCGAGCGTAATTCGCGCCCGCTGGTGATGTCCCAAACTCTGGCTACTGGTTTGTCAGAACTCATAACGATGCTGGCCAATTGCTTGCCGTCAGGGCTGATTGCCACGCCACCGTCGCCGCCAGTGAAACCAGACATACTCACCGAGGTTGAGCCCAGCGTGCGCAGCTCTCGTCCGCTCGCTACGTCCCAAACTCTTATCACGTCACCGACCGTCACAATCTGGCCGTCGCCGGTGAAGGCGATAAAGTAAACTCCGAGTGAAGAGGCAAGCGAACCTTGCGAACCCGCGAGGCTTTGCAGTTCCCTCCCGCTGGTCACGTCCCAGATCCTTACAGAGTTGTCGCCGGCGGCGGCTGCTACCAAACGACTGTCTCGACTGAAAGCAATAAATGGAGACATACCCATCGCGCTCTGGGTGCCGCTCGACAGATTGCGCAGCTCGCGGCCGGTAGCGGTCTCCCAGAGTTTGATGTTGCTGCTGCGAAACGTCCCGGTGGCCAGTAGTCGCCCGTCGGGGCTGAACACAAGTCGCGTAGCTCCAATGAAACTGTTGTATCCGGTTTGAAGCACGAGTTCTGGTTTGTTTTCTTTCGCTTGCGATCCAGACTGCGAATTGTTTGCCGCGCCGCTGCTCTGAACACCGAGGCCGCGGTTGTCGGGCGTCGGTGTTGGTGTTTGGGCGATCGCGACCGCGCCGTTGAGCAGCATGATCACTAAAGTAATCCAGAACGCGATGCACCTCAGCGATGCGTTTCCCAAAGTCTTCCTTGTATTCCTCATAAATATTTCCTCGGGCAGGTGCGCGGACCAAACAGGCAAGCTTCGGAACGGCGACTGTTTTGACTAGAAGCTTGATCCCGCGCGCTTATTCAAAAAATGGGACGCTGGGTGTTTGAAATCTCATTAACACCTCGCTGCAAGCGGGGTGGCAGGGGATGAGCTTGGACAGTTTAAGCCGTTTCATTCACTTTAGAAAGTAACAGGAAAACCGGCGAATGCACTTTGCCCAACTGCTGACACACTTTGCTCAACTGATAGGTCCGGAGCCGCACCTTTGTATTCATGCCAAGCCTCATGGGACTGCTCCTTGTACTCATGCCAAGCCTCAAACTCATCACTGCCGAAAACCGGGAAACTAATAGTGCGTCGTCAAGTCTAAAACTTAACGTGCTCCAACAGCAGTAGCCCAATCGAAACGGCTGCCAGCGCATACATCATCGGATGAATATCGCGGCGACGGCCTGCGATCAGGTACAGGGCAACGTGCGAGATGAACCCCCACAAAATGCCCTGGGTGATCGAAAAGGTGAGCGGAATAAGAATTATCGTTAAGAAAGCGGGCAGTCCTTCTTCAATCTTCGAGAACGAAATCTTGCTCACGCTGCGAAACATTGATGCGCCAACAAGGATCAGAACGGACGCAGTTGCGTAGGCCGGAACCATTCCAGCCAGCGGCGCGAGAAAGAAGCACGGCAGGAAACAGAGCGCGGTGAACACCGAAGTCAGTCCCGTACGCCCACCCATGTTGATGCCGGCAATGCTTTCTATGTAAGCCGTGCCGGAAGATGTTCCCGCCAGCCCGGCGCCGAGCGTAGCAAACGAGTCAACAATCAAACCTTGTTTGAGATTTTTGGGATTGCCCTGTTCATCAAGTAGCTCTGCTGCGTGGGCGACGCCGATGAAGGTTGAAATCGAATCGAAGAGGTCTGTGAACAATATTCCGATAATCGCGGGCAGCAACGATAGTTTCAAAGCGCCGAGGACGTCGAGTTTGAGAAAGACGGTATGGAAATCGGGTGCGCTGAAAAGGTGTTCGGGCGTTTTCACTAAGCCGAGGGCCCAGCCAATCAGAGTTGCTACGATTATGCCCGCCAGGAATGCAAACGCGCTTTTGCGTGTAAGCAACCAAACTGAAATGCCGGTCGCCAAGATAGTCAGTAAAGCAGGCAGACCCAGAGTACCGAGTTTTACGAAGGTAATTGGATCGGCGGCGATCAGTCCGGCGTTCTTCAACCCGATGAATGTCAGGAAGATTCCGATTCCGGCCGCTGTGCCAAGTCTCAACTCCGCTGGTATTGCCTTCGCAATACTCTCCCGAACGGGAGTCACCGAGATCAGCAGAAACAGTACGCCCGCCCAGAAAATAATCCCCAGCGCGACCTGCCACCAAACTTTTTGAGTAAGAATTATTGTGAACGTAAAAAACGCATTAATCCCCATTCCGGGCGCCACTGCAAACGGAAGCTTCGCGTAAAGACCCATGAAGAGCGTCATCACAAAGCACAAGAGAACGGTCGCTGTTAGCACGCCGCTGAACGCCATGCCGGTTCCTTCAGTTGAAAGAATCGACGGGTTGACGACCACGATGTAAGACATCGTGAAAAATGTGGTGATGCCGGCGATTGCTTCCGTGCGAATGTCTGGCTTCAAGCTTTCCGGTGTGCTCATCTTCTGGCGTGGTTACAAGAAAAGTAACTGGGCCGAAGGAGTCTAATCGAGCGAATAATCGGGCGCAATACCTGATCATATCGCTGCACTGAATCTCTCAAGCTCTTCACGGGGACCGCGGGCGCCCTCGCCCGCAATCGGCCAAACGGCCCTTTTTGGAAAACTGTTCGCGCTTAGTAACCATTGCGGGCGAGACGCCCGCGGTCCCAGTGAAGAGCTTGAGATGTTTATTCATAGCTACTGGAAGGTCGTGATCAAAGACTCTTTACAACTCCACCGGAAAACGATAGGTTGAGCCCTCCGGCAGGCGCGTTTGAGATCGATGATGCCTTGCTTGCGTCGTGTCGGAATTTTGAAACTTGCCGTACCTACCCAGTTCGAATTCACAGGTACTGTTTGATGCCAATCTCCGAAGCAGCCCTGCAAGACCCAAAAAATCGCTTTCTCGCGGTAAAGGGTGACGCTTCTGTCGGCCAGGCCCTCGGAGCGCTTCAGAGTGAGGATGGTCAGCCATGGTGGCACCTGGTGGTCCAGATGGACGATGGCTCGTGGCGGGTCACCAGATTCACCGATTTGTACGTTGCGCTGAAAGATCAGGATGATGCCTCAGATCTCCGGCTGGGATCATGGAGCGGCCTGATTGAGACCACTGCCGTTGAGAGGGACAGCATTGACACTAGAGCAGCTCAGTCGCTCGCCAAAAAGAGTCCCAGTAGGGTGCTGGTTGTAACTGTCGGCGCGACGCCCGTCGGACTGCTGGTTGAAGGCGTAACCCGCGGTGGTCCATCTATCTCTTCGGCGAAGCTCGGCGAGTTGGGCGGCAAGCACATTAACCTTAAGGATTACGGATCTATTCTGCTGTCGTCGTCGAAGAGAACAAAACCATCCTGAGTCAACCAAACGATGGGTGGGTCACTAACCCAAGGCCCTTGAGAACGGACAATGTTCGGTATCTCCACGAGTGTTTTCAATCAAGCAGGCAGCCTGGTAAAGGACTGGCTGAAGAACCCGTTGAATGCCTCGTTCCTCTACTGGTACTTCCTCCCGGCCGCCGGTTTTGTGTTGCTGCAATTGTTTTTCATTGGCCCCGCACTGGGGCATCCAGCGCCGAGAGTTTTCAGCGTTGAAGCCGGTCCTTCCAAAAGCGCTGCAGATCTGATTCTACAGTTGTTGAGCGGCAGCCTGTTCGCTTTAATTATCCTGCCCCTGGTTATTGGCGTGGGCTTATCGGCCCTGGCTGGAGCAATTCTTCGTTTTTATCAGGGAACAGTGCCAATCATGCGGCCCCTGGTCCAACCCTGGCTGAACCGAAATCAGAATCGCTGCAATGAGACGTATGGTCAGCTGCATGCGACGCGACGCAAGTATTTCTTTTTGGTTGCACACGGTGTCCGCCTGGAGACAAAAGACGGCCAGGAAGACACGCAGATTGTTCCCGAGTCAGACCGGGCTGAATTGGCCCAACAGCTGAAGGAAGAGATTCAAGGATTTCATGAGCGGTTGGAGACGATCTCGCCGGTGCGTGAGTTGCCGGTGGACGTCGAGCGAGTCGGGCCCACCAACCTCGCCAACACTCTCTCAGTTGCGGAAGAGTATCCGTTTGAACATTACGGTATGGACACGGCGGTTTTCTGGCCGCGGTTGTGCGCCGAGATCGAGCCCGAGAAGCTGGAATCACTGACTACAAGTTTTGGGGCGATGAACGGTCTGCTGAATATTTCACTGCTGAGCTATGTTTTTGCGATCGAGTGCGTGATCACTGGTGCCGCGCTCGCGCTAAACTGGCTCCAGCCTGCTGCACCGCCACTGCTTCGAATCAGGTGGTTGTTCGTCGTCGCCCCGGTTAGCATTTTAGTCGGGCTCGGCGCATATCGTTCGGCTGTACGTGCGGCTTACTCGGTGGGAAACGAACTGCGCACTGCGTTTGATTATTACCGTGGCAGGATATTGCGTCGTTTTAATCTGAAGATGCCGGACGATCTCGAGCAGGAACAAGTGGTGTGGCTGAAACTTGCCGCCTTCATTCGCCGGGGTGAATCGTTTTATTACCCTTCGGAGTTTCGTTGCGAGGGCAAGGAATAGACAAATGTCCGACATGCTTCACAGCTTGTCGTTGAGATTGGCATCACTCAAGCAATGATATTACTGGCCCACTGGGAGTTCCCCATCTTGACGACAAGCTGAAAGCATGTCGGACATTCAACCCGGATTGTCGTTACTGGATTCGCCTACCCCCGTGAGTTACGACGAAGGTCTCCGATATTCGCCAGAGTTCATCCATTAACTGTTTCTGCTGGGCCATGCCGACTGCACCGGTAAACAATGGCACCACGAGCCAGAGTCCCGCAGCCATTGCAGCCCCTTGCTCGAGCCACTTTCCGCCGCCAATCGAAATCTTCAGGTTTGCACCGGCCGGTTCGATGGTCACGGTCGCGGCCATGCCCATCCCAAGATACTCGGTCCACGACTCTTTTTTACCCTGGATAACGAAAGTCGCCCCCTGTTGAATAATCTGACTTTTGAGTCCCTTGCTGAAAAAGACCTGGCGTATCGATTCAGCCAACTGGTTTATTTCCGGATTGGCTACTTCGTAGAGACGGATTTCGAAGCCGCTATCCGCAGGAGGAGGTGGTGGTGGCCCCGGACGGGGAGAGATAACTGATGTTCCCAATAGCCCATCGCCTCCCTCAGCCAAATTCTCCAGACGCTGGGACGCGTCCTCAAAGTCTGGCTGACAAGTAATTACATCACGCAGGAGTTCCGCACCCTTATCTCGATTCCCCAATTGCAACTCACCGATCGCTCGACCATACTTTTGACCACACTCGGCGACTTCCCTAATGCCGGCGCTATCGACCAGGCTGGGGTCCAGCTTTGAGGCTGACTCCAGAGACTGAAGGGCCTGATAGTATTTTTTCTCAAGGCAAAGACGCTGGGCCTGGTCGTACTGCTTCACCGCCTTTCCGCGATTTTCGCAGGTGGTTAACTTATGCAACGCGTCTCGATAACCAGGCGCGAATACCAGCGCGCCTTTGAAACCTTCAACCGCTTCGGTCCAGTTGCCCGCTGCCATCGCTTTCTCACCATCCTGATACCGGCGCTCTGCCTTGGCTGTGAATGATTCTGTGGATGCTCCACCCGTTGTTGTAGAGGGAGGGGGAACCGGAGCCGCTGCCAGCTCTGCCAGTAATCGGAACTCAAACTCGATGGTGCCAAACCGCAACACATCGCGGTCCTTCAGGGTCGTTTTCCTGGTGATGACTTTCCCATTAACCGAAGTTCCACTGCGGCCCACGTTTTCGATCACGTAGGTTGATCCGGTGCGCGTGAGAGTCGCGTGCTTCCGCGACAGGATAGATTCGGAAAGGACGACATCGTTACCGGGACCGCGTCCGATCTGAACTGATTTTCGACCCAATGGAATCTGCTGACCTGCTTCCGAAGGAATGAGCACGGCCACCGCCTCCAGTGTCGGCGGTGCACTTGGACTTGTATCAACGACATCGTCGGTTTTCGCCTCGAGGTCGAATTCGAATAGTTGGCCATTCGGAACTTGCATGTAGAGAATTGGTGTGGCCCATTCGAGGCTGTCGATATCTGAAAGAAAGATTTTGCGTCGCGCCTCCGTCAGCGCGGCATCGACCGGGAGGTTGAGCGCGAGCGAGGTGTAAAAGGTCTGCGCGATTTTGCGGGCCGCGTTATCGCTGATTTCGAACTGCATGGCGATGACGGCGGGTACTCCCGACCGCACCAGTCCTGCAGCCATACTCGAGAATGGTTGCGCGTCGCTGCCTTCCGTACCCGAACAAGAATTTAGTACTACCAATCGCAGTCTCGACTTGCCCTGCACCAGGTAGCGTAGACGCTCGCTGTTGATACGCACCGCCCTTCCGTCTGAGTCTTCCATAACGAGCACGCCCTCGCCCATGTCCTCGTCAAATGCGCCGTGACCGATGAAGTGCAGTATGTGCGTCCGATTTGGCAGCAACTCCTCGAGTAAGCGTTCCCACGTGTCCGGCCCTTCAAGGTAACTAACCTCGATCATGCCCTGCCTGGTCAGCGGCTGTAGCGCTGCCGCTATGCGTTCCTTCTCGGCGCCGCTATCGAGCGGTATTTCGTCACTCGGACTGGCAATAACCACCAGCAGGCGCAACGGGTGTTCTGCTTTCAGCGGCGCGACTCGACCTGCTCCCTTGATGTAACGAACAACCGGGCTGCGCGGATTCAACGCCAGGAACTCATCCTGCAAGTACATGAACTCCCACGGCAAATCATCAACCGAAGAGTCGAGCGACAGGCGCCAGCGGATACCCTTACCCTGCTGATCCGCCTGACCCTGACATTTGTAATAGAACTCGCGCACTGGACCAGTGATAGCGTGCTCAAAGAGAACTGCTCCGACGTCTTTCATCTTGCGTACTTCCGGCGCGCTTGAGCTGCGCACTTTAGCCGCTGAACGGAGCGCCACTTTGGTCAGAGTGGCCGCGATCAGCGCGCGTTTGTCTTCGTTAAATGGGCTAATAAAGCGTACTTCGGCCTCGCCATCGCCGGATTGGGCACGCACCAGGTATTCATTTTCTCCGGCCTTTTGAACGCTAATTTCGAAATCCAGGTACTCGATTTCGTTGTTCATGATGGCTTCCTCCAGGAGTAAGGAATCGATGTGAGTTGTCGCGATTCTACGAGTGAATCAGGTCGAATGCAACGCGTTTCCGGAATGGGCGTCGAGATTAGGAATAACCGCCAAGACGCCAAGAGCGCCAAGGACTATCCGCAGATTACGCAAATTACACCGATTAAGAGTTAAGGCGGCTAAGTTGAGTGATTCGGTTGCCTGTTTGCAAGGGCTCGTCACTTCAAGTTAACTGCTTTCGGATTGAATCTGTGTAATCTGTGTAATCTGCGGATAGTCCTTGGCGTTCTTGGCGCCTTGGCGGTTGCCAGACTTTCGCACCATAATCGCTGACGTCTTCGGAACACAATTCAAAAACTGAGACGGCTCAACAAACGAAAATGAATATTCGAACTCTCAACGTTACCTTTCTCGTGGTGGCCCTGGCTGGAGTCGCCTGTGGGCAAAAGAACCGGGAAGCAAATAAGTCGCAGCAGGCTGCAGCAGGCTCGCCCGCATCCCATTACGAGATTAAGCCTTCGGATCTGCCGGCGCCAAAAATCGAGAACGAGGTAAACAATGGACCAAAAGTTATTGCGCGGCCGGAAGGCGCAAAGCTCACCATGCCGGCTGGGTTCGAAATCAGTACCTTTGCAGAAGGAGGATTCACCAGGCCCCGTTGGATGGCCCTCGCGCCCAATGGTGACGTGTTTGTAGCAGACTCGATGGGCGGCAAGGTCGTGATCCTCCGCGATGCTAACGGCGATGGAGTGGCGGAGGAACGTTCTACTTTCGCGGAGGGTTTGAATGAACCATTCGGCATCGCTTTCTGGCACGACTACGTTTACGTCGGCAATACCGATGCGATTACGCGCTATCACTACAAGCCCGGCCAAATGAAAGCCGACGGCCCCGCGGAAAAGATCGCAGACTTGCCGGGCAAAGGTTACCGCGAACACTGGACGCGAAACATTTTGTTCAGTCCCGATGGGAAGAAGATGTACGTCACGGTCGGTTCCGAATCAAACGTGGACGTAGAAGCTAATCCGATGCGGGCCACGATAACGGAGTTCAATCCTGACGGCACAGGCAAACGCACCTACGCCAGCGGCACTCGCAATCCCATCGGACTGGCGTGGCTCCCGGGCACGCGCACAATGTGGGCTGCAGTGCAGGAGCGCGATCGCATTGGTGATGATCTTCCGCCCGATTACGTGACTGCAATCAAAGAGGGTGGCTTTTATGGCTGGCCCTACGCTTACGCGGGTGGGGTTGAAGATCCGCGCCACAAAGGCGAGCGTCCGGATCTGGTTAAGAAAACCATCACTGGCGATGTTCTGATCCAGGCCCACTCGGCAATTCTTGGCCTCACCTTTTACGAAGGCAAGATGTTTCCGAAGGAATACAGGGGCGATGTTTTTGTGGCCCTGCATGGATCGTGGAATCGCACCAGGCGAACCGGCTACAAGATCATTCGCATTCGCTTTAAGAATGGAAAGCCAGTCGGCGGATACGAGGATTTTCTAACCGGTTGGCTGCTCGATGAAAACCGCCGCGAGGTTTGGGGGCGACCGGTTGGCCTGCTGGTACTTTCAGATGGCTCGATGCTTATTACTGACGATGGCGCAAATAAGATCTGGCGGGTGACATACCAGGGAAAGAAGTGAAGAGCAGCAGAAACGAGTGGGGGCAAGCCACCCCCTTCCTGACCTTAGAGACTGTCGATCCAGCTTGGTTAATCACGTCTTGAAAGCCTCTCAAGCAACGAATAAGAGTATCTATGCTAATCAGCTCAGGGTCAGGAAGGTGGGCTTGCCCCCTCTCTTTGTGATGGCTCTGGGACTCATTTGCGGCCTTGCTTCTCTTTCATCTCCTGCAACACTTCAATCAAAAGCATCAGCCGCAACCAACATCGAAGGCATCATCCTCGATCAAAACGGCGCCGCGCTTCACGGTGCCCTGGTTACGATTTCCGCTGCTCCATTCAAAGCCCAGGTCAGATCCGATTCAAACGGGCATTTCCGTTTTGACTCTGTGCCACCAACGATCCTCATTCTGGTTGTGACGGCCAAAGGCTTCGCCCAAGTTGAGCGCAAACTTGATGCTGCTGGTCACGCAGATGGGGACTTGGCCCAACTGCGAATCGTGCTCGCGCCGGCCGCAATTTCCGAAGAGGTCACGGTTTCTGCAACGCGTACGCCCACGCGCATAAGCGAAACGGCCGCGAGCGTGGTTGCTCTTGGTGCTGAAGATCTAAAAGCCACTGCCGCCGCAACCCTGGACGACGCGCTTCGTCAGGTTCCAGGCTTCAGCTTGTTTCGACGCAGCGGCAGTCGCACGGCGAACCCGACCACTCTGGGCGTGTCGTTGCGCGGGTTGGGTGCAAGCGGCGCCAGCCGGGCCGTCGTGCTGGCCGACGGCATTCCACTAAATGATCCATTCGGCGGGTGGGTCTACTGGAATCGTGTTCCGCGGGAGTCAATTAACCAGGTTGAGGTATTACGAGGCGGCGCGTCGCATCTCTACGGCAGTGGAGCGTTGGGTGGAGTAGTGAATATCTCGACAAGTTCCGTCAATACAAATTCACTCTCGCTCATGGCTGCTTACGGTAATGAAGTGACGCCCAACGTCTCGCTTTTCCTTGGCGGGAAGAAACGCGACTGGCGTGGGAGTCTGGCGACCGAATTTTTCAGCACCAACGGTTATGTTCTCGTTTCTCCGGCCGAACGTGGGCCAGTTGATAGCCGAGCCGCTTCGCGCAATGTAGCGACTATGGTCAAAGTTGAACGATGGTTTGGACAGAACCAGCATGTTTTTGGCACCGCCTCGTTCTTTGGCGAGTCGCGAGAAAACGGTACTGCCCTGCAAACCAATCGCACTCACATACGTCAATTCTCCTTCGGCGGCGAGCTCGCGTCGTTTAAGGAAGGCAGCTTCAGCGCGCGCGTCTACGGCGGCACGCAGGTTTACGATCAAAACTTCTCGGCCATTAGCGCAGATCGTCAAAGTGAAACTCTCATTCGCTTGCAAAGGGTCCCGGTGCAGTTCGTGGGGTTCTCGAGCCAATGGTCGCGCGCAGTTGGAACCCGCCAGACAATAGTTGCCGGTTACGAATCCCAACAGGTGCGCGGCGCGAGCGATGAAATAGTTTTCGTAAACGGTCGGGCGAGTTCGCTTGTCGGCGCGGGTGGAAGACAACAGACATACGGCGTTTATGTTGAGGACCTGATCAGGTTTGGCTCACGTTTGTTCATCAATGTTGGGGCACGACTTGACTACCGGAGAAACAACAAGGCGCTTTTAGCCACGCGGCCTGTCATCGCGCCCGGTCTGACCAACGTCACTGCGTTTCCTGATCGTTCGGAAGGTGCGTTTAGTCCGCAGCTTTCGGCCGTCTACCGGCTCAATTCGCATTTTTCTTTGCTGGCCTCGGGAACGCGAGCTTTTCGTGGGCCAACTTTGAATGAATTGTACCGTTCGTTTCGCGTCGGCAACGTCTTAACGCTGGCTAATGAAAACCTGCGCGCGGAACGACTGACTGGCGGTGAAAGCGGCATACGATTCAACTCTCGAGGAGATGACCTGGTGGTGCGTGGCGCTTTTTTCTGGAATGAAACAACCAGGCCCGTCGCGAATGTCACCCTCACCACGTCGCCTGCTTTGATTACGCGCCAGCGGCAGAATCTTGGCCGGACGCGTTCAAGAGGACTGGAGGTGGAAGCTGATGCGCGACTTAGCCAGTACTGGAAGCTGTCAGCCGGCTACCTGTTTGCAGACGCAACCGTGGTGAGGTTTCCGGCCAACCAAACACTTGAAGGACTGATGATTCCTCAAGTGGCAAGGCATCAGTTTACCTTTCAGGCAAAATTCAACAAACCAACAATAGCTACTGTGAGCTTTCAGGGTCGCGCCTCGAGCGCGCAGTTTGACGATGATCAGAATCTTTTCCGGCTCGGCGGCTACTTTACGCTGGACGCCCTGGCCTCACGTCAAGTTTCCCGGAGTCTCGATGTTTTCTTTGCGGCAGAGAATCTTTTGAACCAGCGATACCAGGTGGGCAAGACGCCAGTCACCACACTTGGCCCACCAATCCTGGTCCGCGCCGGACTCAGGCTTCATTTAGGATCGAGGTAACGAGGGGGTTCCGTGGTCCAAGCGAAATCGCTCCACGTATTTTCGATAGTTGGACACCTCTTCGGAAACCCTTTCGTTGGACCAACCCAAATGATTTTGAGCAATTGTCCCTGCTCGCTCGACCGCATTGAGACCACAAGTGGAGTTGAGCCCGACCATCGTGCGCCGCATTAAACAATCAATCAGTGTCTCGGTTAGCTCTTGTTCGAAGACGTAGACCACTTCGGCTGCAATCGCCTGTGTTTCAACGTCGAAGACCTCGGCGAGTGACAATTTGCCGGCAGCCAGCTTCAAGATTTCGGCGGCACGCGTACCGTAGATTCGTAAAAGCCTGGCGCTTATCTCCTGCGGAAATCCGGAGCTCTGTTTGAGGTCGCTATAGAAAACTGAAAGTCCGGAAGGATTGCCGGGTGCAACGGCGCCAGGCAATGGCACTTCATCGGTTGAGCATTTTGGAATGCTCCTCCCGAGCTCCTTGAAAACCAGATCCACCGCCTCTTCAGCCAGACTCCGGTAGGTCGTGAGCTTGCCCCCGACAATAGAAAACAGGTTGCCGGCTTGGGGGTGCCGGCGAATGAAGTGACGCCGGGTGATACTTTTTTCTTCTTTATCGCCGGCAAATGGCAGCGGCCGTATGCCCGCATAAGTGTACAGAATATCGTCTCGGCCCAGGTTCGCGGTGGGAAAAATGCGATTTGTTTCGTGAAGTAAATAGTGGATCTCTTCGGCTTCGATCCGGACATGGTCGAGATCGCCGTCGTAGCGGATGTCCGTCGTTCCAATCAGGCAGTTGTTGTTCCAGGGGATGATGAAGAACGGCCGGCGGTCCGATTCGGCTTCGACGTAGATTGCACAATCAGGGGCGCCGGTAAACGGAGCGACAACGAGGTGACTGCCTTTGGTGCCACCAATCAATTGCGGGGAGTCTGCACTCGCTTTTTCTAACAACTGATCGACCCAGGGCCCGGCAGCATTAATCACCAGTTCTGCGCTTGCCAAGCGACGCTCTCGATGTACGCCCTCAGTGGCGCTCGGGCTGATGTCTGGCTGATGATGCGTGAACTCAATGCCGCGTACTTTTCCATCTTTGACAATAAGTTTATCGACGCTTGCGTAAGTGAGAACGGTAGCCCCGCACGCTAATGCTGAGAGTGCGTTCTCCAGCACCAGCCGCTCGGCAAATTCCACCTGGGCATCGTAATAAACTGCTGCGCCCAGTAAGCCTTCGGGCTCGAGCGCGGGAAGCTTCTCTAGCGTCTCCGCCCTCGAGAGCATGCGGTGGCGCGGCAGAGTCTTATCGAAAGAGAGAACGTCGTAAAGAATCATGCCCGCTCGCATGGTCCAGGGCCCACGTCGCGCATCCTTGTAAATCGGAACGAGCAGCGGCAAGGCTCTCACGAGGTGTGGGGCAATGTGCAGCAATGTCTCCCGCTCACGAAGTGACTCCCGCACCAAGCCGATTTCGCCATACTCGAGATAACGCAAACCGCCGTGAATAAGCCGCGTGGACCAACTTGACGTGCCGCCGCCGGCATCACCCTTGTCCAACAGCAGGACCTTGAGACCTCGCATAGCCGCATCACGCGCGATCCCGGCGCCATTGATTCCGGCGCCAATGACGATTACATCAAAAGTTGTTTCAGAAAATTTGAGGTCCGCGCTTATCATTCAACTATGCGATTAATCCTGCTGGCACTAATAGTTCTGACATCGCTGCCAATAACATTTGGGCGGGTTTTTTCAGACGTCGGGATATTACAAGACAAAAAGCCTACCCGCGACTTTATCGACCGTCCGGCGCCGCCTGTTTCAGCTGAAGCAAAGCGCGAAATGGAGGCGCGACTCGATGAAGCTCGGGTGCGGTATGAAGCCAACCCGAATGATCCAGAAGCAATCATCTGGCTGGGGCGGCGATTAGCATACCTGGGCCGGTTTCGCGAAGCGATTGATACATTTGGTGAAGGTATCAGGAAGTTTCCACGTGATGCGCGATTTTATCGTCACCGCGGACACCGTTACATCACTCTGCGCAAGTTCGATCTTGCAGTCGACGATCTCGAGAAAGCCGCCAGGTTAATTAAAGGCAAACCGGACCAGGTAGAACCCGACGGCCAGCCGAATGCGCGCAACATTCCTACCGGCACCTTGCAGTTTAATATCTGGTATCACCTGGGACTGGCACACTATCTCGTCGGAAACAACCAAAAGGCCCTCGGCAGCTATCGTGAGTGCCTCAAAGTTTCAAAGAATAACGACGCAATTGTGGCTACAACCCATTGGCTATACATGACACTCCGTCGCTTGAATCGCCAGCGCGAGGCCAAGAAAACCCTCGAGCCCATCCGCGAGGGGATCGACATCATCGAAAATGCCGGTTACTACCGGCTCCTGCTCATGTACAAAGGAATCATTCCCCCGGCGAGCCTGGAACAGGAGGCACTGAAGCAGGAAGGATCACCGAGCTCCTACAGCATTCTCTATGGGGTGGGGAATTGGTATCTCTACAACGGCCGGCTCGCGGAGGCGCGCGCGCTTTTTGGCAAGATGTTGGAAGGAACTCAATGGACGAGCTTCGGCTACATTGCTGCGGAAGCGGAAGTGGCAAGGTTGACTCCTCTCACGCAGGCCGCCCCGCACGATATAGTGCCAAACGTGCACCTTCTGGGACAGAGTCGGTATAGTTTCAATTCAAAGAATGTTGGCCCAGGCGGCCTGGACCTAGCAAGACCGAGTCTCCGCAAAATAGATCTGACCCGGGCATGCTTCACTGTGCTCCCGCGAACTATGTGTCTCTCACGCAAATCCAATAGTTAAATGTTCCTTGAGAAACATCAAGCCCTCATTGAGAAGAATCAAGACCAGAATTCAGCTCCGTGTCCTTCCGCTTTAGCTCACTATGACGTTTCAACAGATATTGATGGGCATGCGCATTGCTCTGCCGCAGTCAGCAAGCTAAGCCGACATTAGAAGACGAGTTCCAGAGCGCGGCTTAGCTCTTCGCCAACGCGCACGCGTTTCGACTCGCCCTCCATGCGCGTCTGACGGAATAGAACTTCAAGGCATCCAATAGTCGCATCAAAAGGAGCGTAGCTATGCGTTCTACCCGACCCGTCCTTTTTTCTCTCTTCCTGCTACTCACATTTCTGACATGCTTGACCAGCGCAACGATCGCGCGCGCCGCGGACGACGAGCCTGAAGAGGCGGAGGAGTACGACGTAAAGACGCGTGTGGCCCGCATTAGCTTGATGGGTGGCGACGTAAGTCTCAAGCGCAAAGACAACACAGAATGGGAAAAGGCCACGCTCAACTATCCACTGGTTGAGGGCGATACAATTTCCACCGCCGCCGATTCGCGCGTGGAAATTCAGATCAATGCGCGCAACTTCGTTCGGCTCGGGGCAAATTCCATTTTAAGAATCGTCACTTTGCGCGATGAAGGAGTGGCGTTGAGCGTAGTTGAAGGAACTGCGTCGGTTCGTTTGGCAAAGTTTGCCGGAAACAAGGAGTACTTTGAAGTTGATGCGCCGAAAACAACTCTGGCTGTCGAGAAAAGTGGTCTTTATCGTATCGATGTAGGAAAAGATGGCCGGGTTCGACTCACCGCTCGCGATGGCGGACGCGCCCGCATCTATTCCGAGACCTCAGGCTTTGCTCTGCGTGATGGACGCTCGGCCGACCTTATTATCGATGGCCCGGATGCTGGTGAGTGGGAGATGCTCACCGCAGCTCGCGATTCATGGGACGACTGGCTTGACGAGCGTGAACGTTACCTGGCCCAACGCCTGCGCTACGACACTCAGTATTACGACAACGACGTCTGGGGCGCCGAAGATCTCGACTCGTATGGCGCCTGGACGTATACAAACGACTACGGCTGGATCTGGCGTCCACACGCAACCGTGATCACCAGCTACAGCAACTGGGCGCCATATCGTTATGGTGAGTGGACCTGGGTTAATCCTTACGGCTGGACCTGGGTAGGCAATGAACCCTGGGGTTGGGCGCCATATCATTACGGCCGCTGGGTCTATTACAACAATTACTGGGCCTGGTGTCCCCGCAGTCAATATTATCGGAAACGCAGTTGGTGGCGTCCGGCCCTTGTCGCTTTCGTTTCACTGAATGTCTCGTTTGGTAACGAGATTTGTTGGTATCCCCTCTCCTATCACCACCGTGATCCGCGATCGCGAAATTATCACCGCGGAGGTGGCGACGATCGACGGGATGGACGTGACGGACGGGTCCACGATGGTCGAGATGACCGGCGACGTTATCCCGGCCACTGGGGTGGTGTCACAGCGATTCCTGCCCGGGACTTTGGATCGCGAAATCCGCGACCACACGCCGCTAACGAGCGTGAGGCGCGTCGCGTGGTGACCACGGAGCCTCTGCCGAATGTTCCAGTCAGACCTGGACGCGAAACCAACCGCCCGCCAACCGCGGCCAATGGTGCCAATAATGATCGACCTGAGCGTCGCGTGTGGGACCGCCGGGATGGCTCGGTCGCGGGGCCCAATCTACCGCAGAGACGAACCGGGGCAGCCGAACGAAACCCTGACCGTGCGCTGGATACCGAGTTACGCCAGTCTCGGATTTGGAATGGACGGGAGGCGCGTCGCCAGGAATTTCCAGTTCCCACAGGCGGCGCGGGGGCGGTTGAGGCACGACCCACCGGTGTGGTCGAGCGTCCTATCCGCGTCAATCGTGGAATGGAACGCGATGTTAGTCCTCGTACCGAAGAGAATCGCGATGCTCGGGACGATCGTAATGTAAATCGATTTCCAGGTCGCGATGAACGCAGGGCACAGCCGGAGCCCACAAACCGGCAGCCCGCAGTTCCCCATCGATCCGAACCTAATGAACGGCGGGTTACTCCTGCCGACGGTCCTGCGAATATTCCTGCGAATATTCCTGCGAATGAAGAACGAGCTCCGACTGAACGCCCGGCACGGTCAGAACCTTATCACAGGCCTTCGCCAGTCGAACGCGGGGAACGTCCGGAGGGTCGCGAACGAAATGAGTCGCCACGCCACGCGCCGCCGGAGAGGACAAGCGAGCCCGCTCCCGCAGTAGAGCAGCCTTCGCAACAGGAACAGCCAAGGCACTCTGAACCCGCGCCACGAAACGATCCTGCGCCGCGATACGAGCCACCACAACGCAGCGAGCCGCCGTCGCAACGTTCTGGACCGGAGCGCTCTGAATCACAACCGCGCTACGAGCCGCCGTCACGCAGCGAGCCACCGCCGCGCAACGATCCACCGCCGCGCAATGATCCGCCGCCGCACAGCGAGCCGCCGCCCCGCAACGATCCGCCGCCGCGCAATGATCCACCGCCGCACAGCGAGCCGCCACCGCGCAATGATCCGCCGCCGCCGCAACCTTCTCCGCCTGAGCGCTCCGAACCACCACCGCGCAATGAACCACCGGCGCAAGCTGAACCGGCCCGTAGCGAGCCTTCCCACTCCGAACCGCCCCGGGAAGAGAATGTGCGTCCTGAGAAACCGTGACGACGGGAAGCGTCTGTTCGCGCTTTAACCAAGTGTTCAACGAAACCATGTTCTTATTAGAAGGAGAAAAATGACAATCTTAAAGCGGGCTCCAATTTTCGTCTCTCTATTGCTGTTGGTTTGTGCGGCGCAGGCCCAGGAGCGCGTCCGCACCATTAATGCAGTGCTGGCAGAGTCTTCGTCTGTTTCAGATCAGGGTACTGCCAGGCGGATTACGGATCCGACTTACATCCCCAGAGGATCCAGGGTGTATGTGGCCGACATCAACGGTTTGCCCGGCTTTGAAAATAATCTCGTTGCAGCGTTTCAGAAAAAGCAGGTAAAGATGATCGTGGTAGCAGACAGATCGCAGGCGGATTTTGAAATCAATGGATTCGCGCAGTCTCAAAGGGCCGGCTGGGCAAAGATCATCTTTGGTACCGGTCTTCCTGAATCCGAAGCAAGCTTCCAACTCGTGAATATTCGAACCGGGGTGGTTGCTTACGCCGTGGCCTCTTACAAGGTGGATTCCTTAAACGGCAATAAGAGCACTGCTGAGCACCTGGCAAAGAACCTGCGGCAAAAAATGGAGAGGGACGAAAAGAGAACAAAGTAGTAGGCTGGACGAAGCCGATATATCAGTCCGCGTTAGCGGACGAATGATAGTAGCCCAGCAGTTTACTGCTGGGATGACGAGCGAAGAGATAATAGTCCGTGAAGCGGACGGCTGAAGTGATTTCCCTGGATATCTGCTTCTTTTCAGCCGTCCGCTTCACGGACTTGGCCCCTACATTCCTTGCTATCCCAGCGATAAATCGCTGGGCTATTTTCGGTCGTCCGCTAACGCGGACTGGGAACAAACTGACTTTTTGTGCAAAGCGGCTAGACGAGTGTTAGGCACTAGGAGGATTTGGGATCGCCCGGATTGATCGAAAGGCGCGGCAGGCTCCGTGGCTGACCATCAATTTCTGAAACCGATTCGCCGATTCGATGCGCTCCCATTTTTCGGTAAAAACCCTCGGCATTCGGATCCGACAAGATTTCAATTTCTGAAACTTTACCTCGCGCTGCGCTTTGCATGGCATGGATAAATAAAGCTTTTCCCACGCCCGAGCCAATGTGTGCAGGCGCGACCCACAGATGATCCAACTCGGCTTTCTGCTTTTTGATGATCAGCGCGTAAAAGCCCAGAACATTCCCTTCGCCTTCTGCAACATACACTGGATTGTTATCGACAAATTCCGGTCGAATGGTGAGGTCGTCTTGCCAGAAGTTGAGCCAATGTTCCGGGTAACCCCAGTAGCGTTTGGCTTCTTTGGCGATCTGAGTAAGGGTCTCAGCTTCGGTGGTTAGCGCGCGGCGGATTATCACGGTTCACTCAATACGCGGCGAATAGCTATGGGCGTTTCCAGATTGTGCCGTCTGCGTACTCGACACGCATGAGCTCGATGCGCTCGCCCAGACCATTCCGCTCGTTTTTGCTCAGCGCTTGCACGCTGATGGTTTTGGTCGGGGGGTTGGGAATGAAAAACTTTAATTCCTTTCCTTTTCCCGGCGCTATTTTTTCTTCACTGCCAAATTGGCGTCTCGAGAGTTCGTTTCCGGTTTCCAGATCAAAAAACACGTAGTCCCAGTCAACATTCGCAATCGCTTTTGAGTTGTTATTCTGCAGCAAAGTTTTATAGACAAAGCCATAGCGAGCGGGCGGCGCTTTGTGCAGCGTGGTAATCAGGGCCTGGTCTGTGAGTGCGTCGCGCTCGGCCTTATTCGCCTCCACCGAGCTGCCCCCTCTCTTTGCATCCATGATCCGCTTCTCGTTCCGGGTGCGCACGCGCATTTCATCGAAGTTTTCGATAGGACCGCTGAAAGGATCTCGCTCCCAACCGATACGCTCCTTGGTCCAACTGAATTTGACGACCTGCACCCCTGGAGGATTATGGGTCTCGGTTGGCTGCTGCGGCTTTGAAATCTTAGCTACGGAAGCAGCGGCCAGCGAGACCACGACAGCAACGATCAGACACTTGTATCTATACATGATTATTTCTTCCCGGTTCTGACATCACCCCTAAAAAGCGCGTTCGAAAATCTATCTGACAAATCATGCTGCCGCAATGAAGATTGGGCTGAAGAATAATTCTCCAGCCCAATCGTTTTCTACATGAGGCGTGGCCTCAGCGGTTAGAGTCTGGCAGAACGGCTGAGCTAGAAGACATATCTCAAGCCGACGATTACGCGGCGGTTGCCACCGTTCGTGCCCCACTGGTTAAGGAAGTTAGAGGTGTTGACACGTCCCTCGGGAACTCCAAAGTCGCGAGTGTTGGTCAGGTTGAAGAAGTCCGCGCGAATCTGAATCCTCTGGTTCTCTCCTATGGTCGTGTTCTTCAGGATGCCGAAATCAACTCGATTGATTCCGTCAGTGCGCAGAATATTTCGTCCCGCAGAACCAACCCGCTGAGCGACCGACACTGTCGAGAAGAAGCAAGCTGCCCCGGTTACGGCGGTGCCGTTAATCGTGCAAGCTTGGTTACCGCCCGCAACGCGAATCTGCTCAATAGACATCCCGCCGAGAGCGAGAGTTGTGTTCAGATTTGGCCGAATTGCGTTGCCGACGAGTCCGGAAATCCCATTCAAGGCGCCTGCAGGGTCGGAGCCCAGCAGAACTGTGAACGGAGATCCGCTTTGGAAGGTAAAGAACGAGTTTACCTGCCAGCCGCCCATGACGTGGCCGGCAAATCCCCTCTGCTCCCGCATGAATGGTAGTTCGTAAACGAAGTTACCGGTAAAGCGGTGTGGACGATCAAAGCTCGATCGCGCACGCTCCGTGCTCCTATTAAAGGAGTCCTGCGAGACGGCTACTTCCGCTCCTGACGGGTTGAAGATCTCCGAAGCCGTGTCGATAAACGCGCTCCAGGTGTAATGAGCGCCGGCGCTAAAGCCGCGGCTTAGCCTTTTTTCAAGGCTGACTTGCATCGAGTGATAAATGGAGTTGGCGGCATTGGCACGATGGCGAATAATGCCCTGAATGGGATTTACACGACAGGTGTCGGCATCAGTCTCGGTGCAGGTTGCGGTGCCGATCCGGCGCGGATTCCCGTCGAGGGTCTGGAAGAGCGCGGTGCCCTTCGTACCCACATAGCCAATGCGCAGGATAATGTTGGATGAGAGCTCCCGCTGTGTTTCCAGACTAAACTGCTGATAGTAGGGTGAACGGAAGTCGCCACCCACAATCGTTCGAGTTAGCCTGTTTGGATTAAGTCCGGTCGCCCCGCTAATCAGTGGCAGCCTGATGAAAGCGTTGGGAACTCCCGGCCCACCTGTTGGTTGCGCCACGGTAGCCAAATCGGCAGCTGCAACAAACGGGAAAGCGCTGGCAATATTCGAGGCAATGTTGGTGAAGGCATAGTCGTGAGTAACGGCGTATCCGCCGCGAATCACGAGCTTGTCGCCGCCGGTAAGAAAGCCCATGATGCCATCCGTCCCCGTGCGCGGATTCCAGTTAAATCCAATGCGCGGCTGGAAGTTATTGTTATCACGCTTTGGTACGGGTGTGAACTTGAAACGCTGGTCACCGCCTGCCGTAGCCACGATCCTGTCATTAACTGCCACCAGGTCCGCAATCGGCTGTCCGGGCGACTCGTAACGAAGGCCGAGCGTCAGCGTAAAGTTAGGTCTAATCTTCCACTCGTCCTGACCAAAACCGAAGAAGTCGTGCCAGTCGTAGTAAAAGATTGACTGTCCACCGGCGAGCGGCTTGTTGATGGTGGCCGTATCAGCAATGTCGTCTATGAAGCGCTGCAGACTGCTGTAAACGAGCCGGCCACGGATGGTGGGAAAAAAGAACTGCTTAAGCTGGTTGCGGCGAATATCGACGCCAAACTTCCAGGCATGATTACCTTGTGAAAGCGAGAGGTTGTCCTGAAGTTGATAAGTCTGCCTAAAGGCAAACTGCGGCAGATTTACCGCCAGACCGATAGCCGTGCGGTTTGAAGCCGCATTGAAGCCAGTCAATCCGAGCGCGGTAATCTCTATTGACGGGATCTCTTCCGAAACGGGATCTGCGCTCCGGAATAATTGTCCCTGTCGTTGATACGCACCGCGCAACTCATTCACTAACCGCGAAGACAGGACACTATTGAGTGATATGTTAACCGCCTGACTGCGCACCAGAGAGCTGGTGCTCAGTCCTGGAGGTGTGGCCTGATCACTACCCGTTTGGTCGTTATCGTTAAAAATGTACCGGCCGAAGATAGTGTTGTTCTTTGTCAGGTTGTGGTCTACGCGGATGGATTGTTGCCAGTTGTTCAGCTGGGCTGATGTTGAACCAGTTAGCGAGCCTCGGGTTACGCTGAACGGCCCTCCGGGTGCGGTAAATGTCAGCGGAGCACATGTGGTGCTGCATGGGCCACCGGCGACGGGCAGGTGTTTCAACAAAGCCGCGACCTGTGGACGTCCACCTACGGCAGCCTGCAAAGTCGCGCGCCCGGCCGCGTCCGGCACGCCGTTAATCGTGAAGCCATTACCCAATTGGCGATCCCACCATCGCTGAAGTGAGAAGAAAAAGAACGTGCGATCTTTTCCGCTGGTATAGGATTTTCCACCCTCGCCGAACCTCGGCAGATAAAGTGGTCCACCCAGTGTGAAACCAGCCTGGTTCTCGATGCGGAATGGAGCATGTGTCTTGGAATGATCGGTAGAACTCGCATTACAGAACCCGGCAGCCTTGTCGAGATTGCTGCACGCATTCAGCGCATTGTCATTGTGAAACCAGAAAGCAGAGCCATGAAAGTTGTTAGACCCGCTCTTCGTGATCGCGTTGAAGACGGCGGAGCCATTGCGGCCAAACTCGGCCGTGAACTGGTTGGTAACCAGGCGCACTTCTTGAATAAGGTCCGGGTTGTTGAGGCCCACCGTGGCGCCGGCGACGCCGAAGTCGTTGTTGTCCTGGCCGTCAATCATGAAGTTGTTAGAACGGACGCGGCCGCCGTTGGCTGAGAAACCAATTTGGCTGGCAAACTGCGACTGACCGGTAACAACCTGGCTGATGCCCGGCGCTGATAAAGCAACGTTGTAAATGCTGCGCGTGGTACTGAGAGGCAACTCGGATAGTCTCCGGGAATCGAAGCGCGTGCTGACTTCTGCGGTTGATGTATTGAGGAGCGAGGCGTTTTCTGTCACGTTAACGACTTCTGCCACTCCTGCGGCTTTCATTTCCACGTCAACCACCGCCGCTTGATTCAATGCCAGCGTTATGCCTGAGCGAACATGCTTCGCAAAACCTCCTCCTTCTACGGTTAACTCATATGCGGCGACCGGCAAATTCACAATACGATAGCGGCCATCACCGTCAGCCTCAACCGAGCGGGATTCGTTTGTCGCAACGTTTCGAACCGTCACGGTGGCTCTTGGAACTACTGCTCCCTTTTCATCCATGATGACTCCAGAAATCGATCCGGAGGTCTGCGCAAAAACCGGAATCGACAGGCAGGCGAAACATGCCACTAGCAACAAAACTGATCTAGTCGCCTTGATCATGAGTTCTCTCCTTTGTGTTGACCCGCTGGGGGTGGTGGAAACGGCTTATCGTTTGAAAGGCACGAACCCGGAGTGTTCTTATCGTGCGGCCAAATGACGCAACAAATATTCCACTAAGAGCCGGAAAAAGGGGTCGGGAGCTTATCTTGGAGAGCTATAGGGATTAGGCTTCTAAGGAAACTATTTTGCCAGGCAAATCGGTGAGACGACAGGACCTTTTTTCCAAATTATTGGATTCTCGATCCGAACTATTGAAAAGATAGAGTCCCGGCAACCAGGGACCGGGAGCTAATGAGCAACGCCTCAACGAAGGTGAATCGGTCGATTAACGGCTTGTGAAAGGCTCTGGGCCGATCAGGAAGAGGCTGCTCCGCTGGCTTCAGGGGCGGGGATTTCATCGTGATGCTCGGTTGTGTAGAGGCGAAGAATATCCTGTCCCTGACGTGATCTTGGATCTATGGTCCTCACGTGCTTGCGGCCCTGCATTTCCCAAATGGCCGTTACCACTCCATCTTTCTCAACCGCATGGTATGAGATTTCCTCTGCAGGGGCGTCAGCCGCCGGGTTTTCAGTTGGGTTAGCCGCGCTTTCAGTTTGCGCGCTTTCATTTTCAGACATTTGTACGGTACTTCTCCTTCTCGAAACTTCTCAGCTTGTGTTTTGGTTTAAGGAATTGTTGCACACGAGTTGTGCAGGTGTCCACTGCGAGTCGACCGGCGCGAACTTTGAAGCGCTGGAGAAATGCACATTTGTAGGGGGTAGTACTCCGCGGCCGCCCTATCGTTGCGAGTTGCTTACAAGGCTGAATGGAATCATGAAGAAGGGGCGGCCACGGAGTGTCGCCCCTACAAATTGCCATTGCACGCAACTTCCACCGCGCGCCGGGGAACCACAACCCCCCAACCCTGCCGTTCGACTTCGACGCCCGTTACCCGCTCAGCCGTGTCAATCAGAATCCGTTTTACTTGTTGGGGTGTCAGGGAGGGATTAGCCTCCAGCATGCAGGCCACGATTGATGCAACGATCGGTGCGGCGAAGGATGTTCCATCCACGTACTTGTAATGTTGATTGATCACATTGCCTTCACGCAGCTTGATCGTTATCAACTGCCGCAGCAACGGAACCGGCAAGTCGCGCGCTTCTTCGAAGTCTTTATCAACCCCCTCGTACGACTCAATGATCCCGCGTAACTCGGCGTCCGAGGCGGTGTCGAGCTCCGAGCAAAGCTGGGCCTGGTCGGCCGTCGGAGTAAAGGGAAGAATCGGCGCGGCTACCCAAATTCCGGGAGCGATGATTTCCGGTTTTTGTAGTCCATCAATGGTGGGACCGTAGGATGAACGATACATACCTCGTTTTGCTCGATCTAGTGAGTTTTGATCGTCAAGTCCGCCAACTGAAATCGCGGACGGTGAACTTGCCGGAGGCAGCACGATGTGACCAGGGGCCATTCCTGCGTTACCCACCGCGCAAACAACTATCAGCCCATTCTTGACAGCGCGTTCCACCGTTTGGCATAGCGAACTATCCAGGTATGGTCTTTCCGAGTCGCCGCCGGCCGAAATGTTGACCACCCGAATACCGTATTTCTCTCGATTGTCCAACACCCATTCGAGACCAAGCTGGATGTGTTCATCCGGAATGTGACCGGTGCGGCCAATCTTTACCAGGACCACTTTCGCATCAGGAGCAATGCCGCGGTAGAACTGATCGGACAGATAACCATTTCCCGCTGCCACCACCGACGTCATCATTCCATGCCAGCTGGCTACGTCAGTCGTCTCGAGCGAGGTGCGGTCATCCTCAGCGTCAAAAATGCTGTGGTATGCCACTATTCGGTTTTCCGGTTTTGTTAGATCGTCATGCGCGTAGAAACCGGAGTCGAGAAAAGCGATGGTCACGCCCCGGCCGGTAAATCGCTCGTCTGCATTCATCCGGAGTGGGGTAGGCAAAACATGATCAGTCTGTTCAAAAACAATATGGTGTGAGTCGATTTGGGCTTTCGCGCGGCTGAAGAGTTCTACGCAGTGAGCGCAAAGCTCTGCCAGCTCCCCCGCCAGGGCCA
>Ga0070697_100000284_pt1 | contig 40993 bp, 32 predicted proteins | sample KBSK1501metaG_FD_65475 | JGI IMG/M metagenome (GOLD analysis project Ga0070697, IMG submission 65475) | Corn, switchgrass and miscanthus rhizosphere microbial communities from Kellogg Biological Station, Michigan, USA - KBS K1-50-1 metaG | ecosystem: Host-associated > Plants > Roots >... | reverse complement strand
CATGCATCGCGGCGATCTTCAGTTCACGAGAATACTGTTGTCGGGGCACCAGCATAGCTCTCCTCCATTCAATGTAGCTGGTCCCTTAACTTGGTGTCTCACTTTTGGGGTGCACTCCAGTAGGGTCCCCCCCCACCAGCCGCCGGGCGATTGAGCCATACAATTCCACCGCGTCCTGCAATTGTTCCTTCTCGACATATTCGCCCTCGGTGTGCGCCAGGTGGATCGATCCCGGGCCGATCAGCAAGGGCTGTCCCCAATTGCTGAGCGCGGGAATGTCGGTGGTGAAGGCGGCAACCATGGTGGCCAGACCCTCCAGAGTGCGCAGGCGCATGAACGGGATTTCCAGCACGAATTCTACTTTTGCGAGATTTCCGACAGCCTCAACAATTCCCCGCTTCAATTGCTCCGAAGGGCCGACCAGGCGGTAAAGCAATTGCGCTTGTGCTTTGTCCGGGATCACGTTGGGGGCGCGACCGCCTTCGATCACGCCAATGTTGAGCGTGCACGGTCCAATGCCATCTTTCACGGGCAGTTTCATGGCGCGCAGACGCTGCAGCGCCGCCAGCAGTTTGTCAATCGCCGACTCACCCAATTCTGGGTAAGCCGAGTGCGCCATGCGGCCATGGGCGATCACCTCCACCCGCAACGCTCCCTTGGACGCGACCGCGACCCGGTTCTCGGTGGGTTCGCCATTGACCAGAAACTTCGAGCCCGGGGGACGCTGGTTGGCCACTTTTGCGCCCAGACTGTCGCGCTCCTCACCGACAAGAAAAAGCAGCCCTACGTGAATGCCTTCCCGCCGCAACCGTCCCGCCGCCGCAACTTGTGCCGCGATGATTCCCTTGGCGTCGCAGGAGCCTCGGCCGTACAGCCGAGTAGCGTCTTCCGAGGAAGGAATGAAGGGTGGAACCGTGTCCATGTGGGTGGAGAAAACCACTGCGGGCCGCGACTGTTCGGGAGAGGTTGCGAACACGTTGCAGCGCCCACCATCGACGGGAATCTTGTCCGCCTGAAAGCCTCGCCGGAGCAGTTCGCCGCAGAGAAAGTCCCCAACCGCGCCTTCGTTGCCGGTGACCGACTCGATGTCCACAAGCTGGCGGGTAAGGGTGACGACGTCCATCCGGAGAGGATACCTCACCCCGCCTTCCATGATTCATCTCCGCGTCCCCTGTGTCCTAGGTGGTTTCCCGATTTTCTGACCACGGAGGACGCGGAGTTGGAAACAGAATCCCACACCGCTGTTATGCTTCAATGACTATGCTTCAATGATCAACCATGGACGCGCACGCTAGTGCCATTCGCTCAATCGTTCTTGACGGTCTTGCCGGCCGCCTGGAAGCACTGCTCAATGTTGGCGCCCCAGAGGCCGCCTACGCCGCCCTGGTGTGCCATCCCCACCCGCTCTACGGCGGCACGCTGCACAACAAGGTGGTTTTTCACGCCATGAAGGCGCTAAACAGTTTCGGTTTTCCCGTGCTACGTTTCAATTTTCGCGGCGCCGGCCTGAGCCAAGGAGAACACGATCACGGAGAAGGCGAAGGGGATGACGTTCGGACCGCGCTGGATTGGTTGGATCATGAATTACACCGGCCTTTGATCTTCGCCGGATTTTCCTTTGGCGCGGCGGTCGGCTTGCGGGCCGCGTGCCCTGATTTCCGGGTGAAAGCCGCGGTCGCCCTGGGCCTCCCCGTGGCGCCGATTGACGATCGCACCTATGACTTCAGTTTTCTAAATAGCTGCGTCAAGCCCAAGCTATTCGTCAGCGGCGATCGCGACCAGTTCGCAGCAGCTGGGCAATTGAAAGCGCTGATTGCTGCCCTTCCTGAACCGAAGAAACTGGTGCTGGTCGGCGGTGCCGATCATTTTTTTGAAGGAAGACTGCGGGAGATGCGGGAAACGGTTGTGCAGTGGGTGGGAGACGTGGTGAATCTGTAGCGCGAATGCCTCTTATAATTCTCTCAATGCCTTCATCCGCCACCGATCGCAATAAGCTTGCCCTGGACATGCGCGTCACTGCGCGTCACCTGTTTGAGCATGCACTTGCGGAAGCCAGCATCGACCGGGCATTTCAGCGACACGTGGAGCGCGATAAAGGTGTGCTCCGCATTGGCGAGGATCTGCACGACCTCGATTCCTACAATCGCGTGCTGGTGATCTCCATTGGCAAGGCGGCGCATGCCATGGTCAATTCGCTCGAAATGCAGGCGGGCAGCCGCTTCGCAGGCATCGTGGCCGGCCCGCTCGATCCAGTTTCGCAAGTGCGAGGCTTCCGCTATTTTCGCGGCGGCCATCCCATGCCGAACCAGGAGTCGATCCGTGCCGCCGAGGCTATTCTAAAGTCGCTCGGCGCTCAGGATGCGTCATCGCTGGTAATTTACCTGCTCAGTGGCGGAGGGTCGTCGATCGCAGAGAAACCGATCGACGGCCAAATTTCGCTGCCGGACCTGGTCGCTACCTACCGTGTGTTGGTACACTCCGGCGCCCCCATTGCCGAAATCAACGCCATCCGCAAACACCTCTCCGCAATCAAGGGAGGGCGGCTGGCAGTTGCCGCTTCCTCGGCGCAGCAGGTCTCGCTGCTAGTTTCTGACGTTCCGGACAATACTCCGGACGCTCTGGCCTCGGGCCCGACCATGCCCGATTCCACCAGCGTAGCGGTCTGTTACGCCGTCGCCGAGAAGTACGGCATGATCGAGCAGTTTCCGGATTCGGTGCGCCAGTTGTTTCAATGCCATGCGCTGGAGGAGACTCCCAAGCCCGACGACGTAGTCTTCCAGCGCTCGCGCTGGTGGCCGTTGCTGTCGAACGCCTCGCTGCTGGAAGCGGCTGAAGTGGAGGCTCAACGCCACGGCTTCAGCGTGGAAATTGACAACACCTGCGATGACTGGGACTACATGCGCGCGGCGGATTATCTTCTCGAACGCCTGCGCCGGTTGCGCAAGAAGTCCGAACGCGCCTGCCTGATTTCGGGTGGAGAAGTCACGGTAAGGGTTGAGAATGGCGGCACGGGTGGCCGCAACCAGCAGTTTGTCCTGGCCTGTGCGCCAAAGATTTCCTGCGAGACCATCACCGTACTCAGCGCGGGAACCGACGGCATTGACGGCAACAGCCCGGCCGCCGGAGCCATCGTGGACGGCAGTACCCTCGAACGCGCCAGAGTCCGCGGTCTGGATCCCGGTACGCACCTGGCTGGGTTTAATGCCTACCCGTTTTTTCAGTCCTTGGGTGATGCCATCACCACCGGATCCACGGGGAATAATCTGCGCGACCTGCGAGTTCTGCTGGCCTACTAGAAAAACCGGGTCACGCCTTCTTCTAGTACGAACACCCGGTCTTCGATCCCCGCCGCCTTGGCCTCTTTCTCGAGCAGTTGCAGCGGTTCGTCCATCGGCTCGTGGGAGAGTCGGAAGGTGCCGTAGTGCATGGGCACCATCCAGCGCGAATTCAGATCAAGAAAAGCCCGTGTGGCGTCCGCCGGGCTGGCGTGAACGTTGCGAAACGACGGTGGATTGTAGGCGCCAATCGGCAACAGTGCCAGTTCCGGCGCCAATCGCTGTCCGATCTCGCGGAAGCCGGAAAAGTAAGCCGTGTCGCCGGCGTGATAGAGAGAGTGCTGGTTGTCCCGCAGCACGTAGCCGCCGTATCCGCGGTGCGAGTCCTGGATCACCCGCGCACCCCAGTGCCGCGAGGGCACGTGGGTCACGGTCAGCCCGCGATGACGGTAGCTGTTCCACCAGTCCAGTTCCACCACGTTGTCAAAACCGAGGTCGGAAACCAGATCGAAAACGTGATGTGGAACCACGATCGTGGGTGCCACGCCGCGCCGGCGCTTGGTTTGCCGCACAATCGCGCGCAGCGATGCCCGGTGTAGGTGGTCGAAGTGGGCATGAGTGACCAGAACCAAATCAACCGGCGGCAAGTCGCGCACCTGCAAGCCTGGCTGCCGCAGGCGCTTCAGGACGAACAGCCAACGCGCGAAGTTGGGATCGATGACGATATTCTGCCCGCCGACTTGGAGAAAAAAACTCGAATGGCCGATGAAAGTTACACCCATCTGGCCGTTGGTCACCAGTTTCGGCTTATGGGTACGGCCGGTTCGAGGAGTGACCACGGAGCGGCGCACCAGGCTACCGAACTGCCGGGCCCGTTTGCGAAGCGCAGAATTCTTCAGGGTATTCTTCAGCATCGGCGACTAACCAGATCGTAGTCGGATCGAGCGCACCGCGCTGAATCTAATTCTAAAACAAATCTGCGCGGGATCGCTTGACCCTGGTTGTGTTCGTCGGTTCTAATCGCTGCTGGTCACGATTGGCCGTTAATTGTCGAGATTAGGGGAGACTCAGGATGCGTGTTGCTTTTTTGGGCTTGGGAATCATGGGACGGCCGATGGCGTCCAATCTGGTCAAGGCAGGCCATGAGGTTTCCGTCTGGAGCCGGACCGCAGGCAAGGACGTAGAAGGGGCGCGGAGCGCAGCTTCCCCTGCCGATGCGGCGCGGGCCGCGGAAGTGGTCTGGATGTGCGTATCCGACACCAACGCAGTCGAGGGGGTTCTGTTCGGACCGCAAGGTGTCGAGGAAGCGCTCGCCGAAGGCATGACCATCGTTGATTCCAGCACAATTTCGCCGTCCGCAACCCGCCAGTTTGCCGAGAGAGTTAGTGCCCGAGGTGTGCGATATGTGGACGCGCCCATGACTGGATCAAAAGTGGCGGCCGAAGGCGGCACTCTTATATTTATCGTGGGCGGAGAGGAAGTGGTGATCGCATCCCTGAAGCCGTTGTTCGCCGCCATGGGCAAAGTATTTTTTCGCATGGGAGAAACCGGCAAGGGACAGGCCGCCAAGCTCGCGATGAATCTTCAAATCGCCTTGATTTACGAAGGTTTTGCCGAAGGCCTAACCTTGGCCACGAAGCTGGGAGTGGATGTCGAGAACCTGATAGGTGTCATTCAGGCCTCCATGGTCCGATCCGGGGTAGTCGACTACAAGGCGCCTTTTGTTCTCAAGCGTGACTTCACACCCAATTTCCCCCTGCGTCTCATGCACAAAGACATTCGGCTGGCGCTCGAAGCCGCCAAGGAAGTTCGCGTCAAGCTGCCAGCCCTCGAAACCGTGGAGGAAGTGTACGAAATGGCCACCGAGGACGGGCACGAAAATCTGGATTACGCCGCCACCATCACGCTGCTCGAGAAATGGGCGGGAGTACAAGTCAAGGGAGCTTCGGCCTGAGCCTGTGCGCGCTGGTGTCCCTTCGACTTCGCCCAGGGCAGGCTCTCGCTCGTGTTCGCTAACCATCGTTTCCTCCCGATCCTGATTACCTGGGCTAGTACCTCCGTAACAGCCTGCATGTCTTCTATTACAGAACTTTTACATGCAGGGCCAGCCGGCGCTGGTACTTTAGGCCTAGGGATTTCAATACCGGGCACGGGAAAAGAACATGGCGATCGACCTCGAAACGCTGGACCGGAAGGCAGCCGCAGACGACGAACTTAACCGGGTAACCGCGATCTTTATGGGCCTGTTCCATGTAGGCGCAATCGCGGCGTTGTTTTTCTTCTCCTGGAAAGCTTTCCTGGTCTCGATGTTCCTGTGGTGGGTTTCAGGAAGCCTGGGCATCGGTATGGGCTACCATCGGTTGCTCACTCATCGCGGGTATAAGACTCCTAAGTGGGTCGAGTATGTCTTGACCACTTGCGCCACACTTGCTCTCGAAGGCGGGCCGATCTTCTGGGTCGCCACTCACCGCATCCATCACCAACATTCCGATCAGGAGGGCGATCCGCACTCGCCCCGCGACGGCAAGTGGTGGGCACATATGGGATGGATTCTGACCGGCAAGTCGATGCACCACGACACCACCACCCTGGCCCGCTATGTTCCTGACCTGGCCAAGAACAAATTTCACGTCTGGATTACGAAGTATCACTACGTCCCCATGATCGGGCTTGGCGTGGTGCTGCTGGCGATTGGTGGTCTACGGTTTCTGCTGTGGGGCGTCTTCTTCCGCACCGTGATCGGACTGCACACCACCTGGCTGGTGAATTCGGCCACCCATAGCTGGGGCTCGCGACGCTTTGTCACCAAGGACATGTCCACCAATAGCTGGTGGGTGGCATTGCTTACCTTTGGTGAAGGCTGGCACAACAACCACCACGCGCATCCGGTTTCCGCCCGGCATGGTTTGAAGTGGTACGAGATTGATTTCAATTGGTATGGCATCTGGGTGCTGACGAAATTGGGGCTCGCGCGCCATGTCTACCGGGTAAAGCTCTCTGAACTACGCCGCCGCGAAGAAGAAGATGGAGTACCAGCGGCGGCGCGGACCGAACTGGTCTCTGCCTAAGCCAGGTGTGGGGGCACCCTTGTCCGCCGCCTTTGACTTGGATTTTGGGCATTCAAACCAAATTCCAGGCCTCATAACTAAACAGTAACCAAGATCCCAAACCAAAGAGACCAACTTCAAGGGCGGTGGATAGCAGTGTCCGCCCCACACTTCGTTTCAGCAAGACTCTAAACTCACCCAATACTTGCTCTCCGCACTCTTCCCACGCGGTAGAATCCTGCCATGCGCATCAGCAGCCGCCGCAGGGCCATCGCCTTCTTTGTCGTGCTGGGCGTTTGTCTGGTGCTGCTGGCGGTTGGACTGAATGTCGGCTGGATCATTCTCAACTGGCGCGAAGGCATCCTCCTCTTCCTCGGCGTCATCTTCTTCGCGCTGCTGATTGCCGGGCTCATCGTGAACACCAGTTTCCTGGTGCGCGAAATTCGCCGTAACGAACAGCATGACAGCTTTATCAATGCCGTCACTCACGAACTTAAGACGCCCATCGCCTCCATCCGGCTTTATCTGCAAACCTTGCAGCACCGTGATGTGGATGAAGCTCAGCGCCACGAGTTCTACCGCCTGATGCTGGACGATACCGATCGTTTGCTGGGCACGGTCGAGCAGGTGCTCAAAGCCGGGGAAGCCGGAGACAAGAAGCAGGACCGGCGTGTGCCCGTGGATTTCGCCGATCTGGTGCGCGAGTGCGTGGAAGTAGCTCGTGCCAGCCACCATCTTCAGCCTGAATCTCTGCGCTACGAGCAATCCGCCAACGGCACCGGCACGAACGTGTTGGGTGATTCCGAGGAACTGCGGGCCGCGGTCTCCAACGTACTGGACAACGCCGTGAAGTATTCCGGGAGCCGGGTGGAGATATCCGCGCGGGTAGACATTCCCGATGAAAGGCACGTGACGCTGAGCATTCGCGATCAAGGTGTAGGCATTCCGGCGGGCGAGTTGAAGCGCATCTTCAAACGCTTTTACCGCGTCTCGAATCGCTCGTTAAGCCATGTCAAGGGAACCGGCCTCGGTCTTTTCATCGTGCGGGCAATCGTCCGCAAACACGGCGGCCGTGTGTTCGCCGAGAGCAAGGGCGAGGGGCGGGGCACTACTGTCGTGCTGGAATTGCCGCGAGTGAATTCGTAGCGCTGGCGCTACACTTGAGAAGCGATGAGTCGTGTTTTGATTGTCGAAGACGAGGCTCATTTGGCCCAGGGTTTGCAGTTCAACCTCGAGGCCGAAGGCCACTCCGTCGCCGTTGTCGGCGATGCCGAAAGCGCGCTGGACTTGCTGTTGGGGGATTCGGGGACCGGCAAGCGCTCGGATTTCGACGCCGTCGTGCTCGACGTAATGCTTCCCGGCAAGGACGGTTTCGCAGTTGCCGCCGAGTTGCGCGCCGCCAAACAATTCGTACCTGTGCTCATGCTTACGGCACGCGGCCGGCCTGAAGATGTGCTCAAGGGATTTGCCTCTGGCGCGGACGATTATCTTCCCAAGCCCTTCGAACTCCCGATCCTGTTGGCTCGCTTGCAGGGTCTCCTGCGCCGTCGTGACTGGATGCGCCAGAGCCCGGCGTCGAATTCCGCTCAGGCCGCCGAATACGATGCGTTCTCGTTTCAGGGCAGGACCATCGATTTCGGAAAGCTGGAGTTGCGGGTGAACGGAAATACCATCCAACTCACCCTGATGGAAGCGGAACTGCTACGCCATCTCATCCGCAACCAGGGGCGGGTGGTTTCTCGTAAGTCGATCCTGGAGGAGGTCTGGGGATTGCACGAAGACACCGATACGCGGGCCATCGACAATTTCGTTGTGCGTCTGCGGCGCTATATCGAGGACAATCCCTCCACGCCGCGCCATCTGCTCACCGTCCGTGGCGTGGGATATCGTTTCATCGCCGAGCCGGAGAAGGACTGAATCCGCGCATGGTCCTGAGTCTGAAATCCCAGGCAGAACTCTGTCATCCGGAGCGGAGTGGAGGGACCTGCTTTTTCGCCAACTCCTGGTGCTCGCAGGTCAAGATTATTTGTGCTGCGGAGTTCTGATTCACTACCCTAGCGGCCCAGCTGGGAAATCAGGTTTTCCCTGTGGCCCAGGGCCATGCCATCGATGTGGTTCAGGGCAAGAGCATAAGCCGCGCAGGCCAACACGGCTGGCAGCAAAAGGAGCGGAACTACAATCCAGGAATTTCCATAGTGGCGGGAAAGCCACAGCATCAGCGCACCCCCACTGAACAGCGCCCCACGAACGCCAAAACTAGCCAGAACGGTGGTGAGCGATGCCCGCTGCCGCCCAAACACGCCCGCCTCCACCCTGGTGGGAGAATAGATCGAGAACAGGTTCCCGGCGGCGAGATCAATGGGCAAGGCAAACAAAATACCCGCCACCGTGGCCAGCGTCACCCGGATTGAGGGCGGGCGATAGAGCAGACTCGTGCCCAGCCACACCAGTGCAACCTCCAGGGCGAAAATGGCCGCATGGGCCAGATTCTTCCCGGTCATGATTTGGCGGAAGCGCACGGGCGCGGCGAAAAAAAACTGCACACCGCTGCCATCAGCTCCAAAATTGTTGTAAGAAAGATTGGTCAGCAAGAGCAGCGAGTAGGCAGCGCCGAGCGGAAATGTTAGCTCCGGGGCGTGGGCAAACAGATCTTGGTTGTGTCCTGAACTTCGAAAGACCAGCAGCATGAACAAGGGTACGACCAAAGTGAACAGCATGGGGCCGCTCCGGCTGAGATAACGCAGCTCCTTTTCGAAGACGGCGGTCACGGGCCCGGGCAATCCCGGCACATTCCAGCCGGGATGTGGCGCCGGAAGCTCCGCCGGCGAAGCCTTGCGCCGGGCCGATTCGCTGAGATTCTCGCCATGATATTCCGCGCGCAGGCGAAAATTCAGCAGCCACAGGAATGCAATTCCATAAAGCCCCAGCAGCAGAAAATAGAACCGGCCAGGCCAATGCTGGCCCTGGGCCGCCCGTGCAATCGCAGCCGCCGCTAGACCCGGTGGCAGCGGCCTCTGCACCTGGGAGAATTCCTGCCCCAGAAGTCGTGTTTCGGGGTTGGATTTATGTCCGTAGAATGCGACCAAGGGGCTGATCAGCTGCAGACTGAGGATACAAAGAAAAAACAAGACTCCCATGATTTCGCGCGTCCGCCGCTGGGCCAGCCAGCGCTCGAGCCACGCGAAAGCCATTCGTGCCAAAAGAATGTTCACCATGGCGAAGGTCACAAGCACAACCGCGGCCCAGGGCAGCAGACGTGGTCTGGCGGCTCCAATGCCGATGGTGATTCCGAGCAGCCACAGGCTGGCCACGGTGGTTGCCGGGTCCAGCGAGCCGTAGGCGAGGCGGATCAGAAAGTAGGATCGGTAACGGAGTGGAAAACGAAGCAAGCTTGCAGATTCGAGATTCTTGGTAAACGCTGTCGCCATCAGAGGGAAAAGTTGCCAGAACAGGAACACGGGCCACAGCAGTGCGCCGAGCCACTCCGCGTTTTCCTCCAACATCAGAAACCAGGCCGCTCCGCCCAGGCCCACGGCGCCACCGATGCCACCAGCCACAAAAGCAATGCCCACGAAAATGCGCGATGCCAACTCCAATCGGCCGCGAAAAGTGTGCAGAGAGTTGACGAAGATCCGCCAGCGCAATTCCGCGACCGCGGCCATCTGTCGGGGCGCCTGGGGAGCCGGATTCGGGACGGCCGGATTCAATTCAGCCTGCTTCATTCACCCAGCCTGCTTCATCCTAACCACGACAGTTCTTGGCTGGCGGCTCGCGATCCACCCACGATGCGAAGAAAAATCTGCTCGAGAGTCAACTTCTCGCGTGAGGAGCCATCCGACGTCGCTGCCTCCGGCAGGACTGCTGCCTGAGCCTCCACTCCGGCGCGCAGTTCCTCCAGCGAGCCTTGCGCCACCAGCCGGCCGCGATGAATGATTCCGACATGACTGCACAGCCGTTCCACGATCTCCAGCACGTGTGAGGTGAGGAAGATGGTAGCGCCGCGCGCAATCATGCGTTGCAGCATGGCTTTCAGCGTGCCGGCGGCAATGGCATCTACGCCTTCGAAGGGCTCGTCCAGAAAAAGAACCTTTGGCCCATGAATCACGGCCGCGGCCAGCGCCAGTTTCTTCTGCATGCCATGCGAGTAGTCGGTGACCATTGTCTTGGGCTGGTCGACGAGTTGCATGAACTCCAGCAGTTCCGATGTCCGCTTGGCCGCAGTCTCCCGATCCAGACCATACATGCGCCCGACGAAATTCAAATATTCCGACCCGGTCAATCTTCCAAATAGCGCCATGCCTTCGGGCACGACTCCGATCTGCCGTTTTACTTCGACCATGTTGGTCACCAGATCGAGGCCGAGAATCTGGATTCGTCCCGCGGTGGGTGCGAGCAATCCGGTCAGCATCTTGATGGTGGTGGACTTCCCCGCGCCGTTGGGCCCCAGAAAGCCAAAGAACTGGCCCGACGCAACTCTAAGGTTTACGTCTTCAACGGCTACAAGGTCACCGAAGCGGCGAGTCAGATTTTCGGTGGCGATGGTGGGAGTAACCATGAAAGTCCCGACTCTAGCACAACCGCAGAAACCGCCGGACCCAGTAGCGTCGGCGTCGCACCGGCCGTCCCGAGGGCATCTTGCCCTCGGAGGTGGGGGCGGGACGCTCCCACGACAGCAGCCAGGAAGGCGGCGCTACGAGCCTGCTTTAGATCACCTGCTTTAGATCAGGTGTAGAATAGCGTCCATTTCCCGAGTCATCACAGGAATTCGAACGAACTCTAGCCGACCAACACTTGACTCTCGCTATGAACAAAAGAACCTTTATCAAACTCTCCTCGGTGATGCTTGCCGCCCCTGTCGTCTCCCCCCTGTTTGCCTGGATGTCGGGAGACAAGATGTCAGGCGATAAATTGAAAAATTGGGCTGGCAATCTGGAATACAGTACCGAAAGCCTGTACTCCGCCAACTCGCTCGAACAGGCACGGGATTTCGTAAAAAAACAGAGCCGGTTAAAAGTGCTCGGCACCCGCCACTGCTTCAACAACATAGCAGACAGCACCCAAGACTTCCTCTCCTTGAAGCCGATGGACCAGGTGGTTGCGCTGGATCCCGAGGCGCGTACCGTGACCGTCGAAGCGGGCATGAGCTATGGTCAGTTGTGCCCATATCTCGACAGCAAGGGCTTTGCGCTGCATAACCTGGCCTCGCTACCCCATATTTCTATCGCCGGTGCTTGCAGCACCGGAACGCATGGCTCGGGGGTCAAGAACGGCAACCTGGCCACGGCTGTATCGGGGCTGGAAATGGTCACGGCGGCGGGCGACGTGGTTGTGCTGTCCCGTGAGAAAGACGGCGGAACATTTCGGGGCGCCGTGGTTGGGCTGGGCGCGCTGGGTGTCATCACAAAAATCACGCTCAATATTCACCCCACTTTCATGATGCGGCAGTATGTGTATGAAAGCCTTCCACTGAGCCAGCTGAAAGATCACTTCGAGGAGATCGAAGCAAGCGCTTACAGCGTCAGCCTTTTTACCGACTGGCAAAAACAGCGGGTCAACGAGGTCTGGATCAAGAGCCGCGTGGAAGAAGGCAAGGCTTTTGACGCGACTCCGGAATTTTTTGGGGCCAAGCTGGCAACCAGGAATCTTCACCCCATAGCTGACCTTTCCGCCGAAAATTGCACTGAGCAGTTGGGCGTGCCCGGCGCTTGGTATGAACGGCTGCCGCATTTCCGCATGGGCTTTACACCCAGCGCGGGCAAGGAGTTGCAATCGGAGTACTTCGTGCCTCGCCAGCATGCGCTGGAAGCCATCCTAGCGGTAGAACGGCTGCGCGACCAGGTGAGTCCGCACCTCATGATTTCAGAAATCCGCGCCATCGCCGCTGATGACCTCTGGATGAGTCCCTGTTACAAACAGCCCTGTGTGACGATTCACTTTACGTGGAAACAGGACTGGCCCGCGGTCAGCAAACTGCTGCCAGTGATTGAAACAGAGCTGGCTCCATTCAAGGCCCGGCCGCATTGGGGAAAGCTGTTTACCACCCCCCCGGCGCAACTGAAATCAATCTACGAAAAGTTGCCGGAGTTTATTCAACTGAGTAAGGAATACGATCCGCGCGGCAAGTTCCACAATGAATTTCTAAACACGAATATTTTTAGCTGACGCAGGCAAGTTCCCGGGCCCGTGCCGCCATCCTGCGTGGCCGATGCAATTCCTCGATCTTCATAAATTTGATCACCCTAATCCGTGCTTTAACAAACACCTTCACCGTACTAGACTAAGCGGCGAAATTTATCAGGCCCTTGCACAAGAGACTGCATAGCCTGTCCGCTTTGCCGGGACGGTGGCCGAGTTCGTTAGGAGGAGATTTATGGGCTCTCGCTGGCTTCTGCTGCTCTTATTCTCGTTGACCACCAGCCCGCTGCTGGCGCAATCCTCACCGCCGTCAGCACCCACCGAACTAACGGTCCAGAGTCTTCTCGACCGTATTCAGCAACTCGAGAGTCGGATCAACCAGCTTGAGGACCATGAGCGCAAGCAGGAGGCTGCCCTGGCTGGCACACCGGCTGCGCCCGTCACAACCCAAGCCGTTGTGACCGCTCCTGTCCCAGCCCCTGCCGCCACGCAAGCCCGAGCCGAGTCACCTGCTGAAGAGCACGCCAGCATGGGCGAAATCCGCGATACGGAGAGACGTTTCCCGTCGCTCCAAATCAGAGGATTCGGTGATGTGGATTTCTCGGCGACCGATCAGAAAGGTTCGGTGAGTGGCTTCAATGTTGGTCAGTTCGTTCTGCATTTCGCTTCGCCGCTGTCAGAAAAAGTCAGCTATTTCGGCGAAGTCAGCTTTACGGCGCAGCCGACCGGGTACGACCTGAGCGTGGAACGCACCATCATTCGCTACGACTACAACGACTACTTCAAGCTCTCATTCGGCAAGTACCACACTCCGATCGGTTATTGGAATGCCGCCTTTCATCATGGGGCCTGGCTGCAGACCACCATCGCCCGGCCGGAAATGATCAAGTTTGGCGGAACATTTATTCCCACTCACTTCGTAGGTGTGGAAGCGGAAGGGAATATTCCCTCGGGTGGGTTGGGCTTGGGCTACAACGTCGGGTTGGGCAACGGGCGCTCCTCGCTCCTGAGCAAGTCTGGCGACAGCGGCGATTCCAACGACAACCGATCGTGGGTGGCCAACCTCTATGCCAGGCCGGCCCGGTTCTATGGTCTTCAGCTTGGTGCGTCGGTGTATCGCGACAAGCTCACACCGCTGCCGGGCAAGAATTTTGGCGAATGGATCACCGCAGCCGACGTGGTCTGGACCAAGGAGAAGCCGGAATTTCTGGCCGAATACGCCAACGTCCATCACCGCGACGAGCTGACTGCCAATACCTGGGACAGCCAGGCGTTCTACGTGCAGCTCGCGTACCGGCTGCCCTGGCAGCAAAGCAAATGGAAGCCCTACTATCGATTCGAGTATATTCATAAGCCTGAAAACGATCCCACGTTGGTGGATGTGCTGGATCTTTCAGGTTCGACGCTCGGAGTCAGGTACGACATCACGAACTACGCGGCTTTCAAGGGCGAGTATCGGAACAGTCGTCATGGTGTGAACGAGCCCCGGGTAAACGGGGCATTTTTCCAGACTGCGTTTACCTTCTGACACGCACATGACAACACATTGGAAAATCGCCTCTCGAGCCTTCGCTTCCAGCTGCCTATGCCTGGCGCTTCTGCAGCCACTGGCCGCTCAACGCCACGACGTTGACGTCGCCGTGGTGGTACATCCCGACACGCCGATCAGCAATCTGAGCTTGTCCGATGTACGCAAAGTATTTCTTGGCGACCGTCAGTACTGGAGCACCAACATCCCCGTGGTCCTGCTCATTCGAGCCCCGGTGGCCCGGGAGCGAGACGTGGTTCTGAAAATCATTTACCAGATGTCCGAGTCGCAATTTAAGCAGTATTGGATTGCCAAAATTTTCCGCGCTGAAGCCGCCACCGCACCCAAGGTGGTGTACTCGAACGATATGGCGAACCAGTTGGTGACCGCCATTCCGGGCGCGATCGCGTTCATTGACAGCAAGGATGTGAAGCCCGGGTCGAAACTTGTGCGCGTGGACGGTCGTCTGCCGGGCGAGGCTGGTTATCCGCTGCGCTGATGGCCGCGGTCGCCGTAAAGACGGGCCTAGCTACGTCTCTACCAAGAGCGATCTCATAAGTACCATGCAAAAGAGATGCCGCTGAAATAGGGTTTTGCGACGACTGTCGCTAGCGGATGGTGCTCTGCGATTCTGGCACCCAGCAATCTCTGCTTACCTCTGCTGACATTCTCATTCTGATGGCAGCGGTGTACCGCAAACCGAGGCTTCACTGCGGCATATTGAGCCCCAGCACAACCTTCTTGAATCTTGGGTCGGAGCGAATGTCGTCAAAGGCAGGTTCAACCTTGACATAGGTGAGATTGCTGTCACGCTGCTCCAGGGCGGTTTCGAGCGACGCCAGCGCCTGACTCTTGTCTGCTAACCGGGCATAGATTTGAGCTATGTTGTAGGACGAAACGTACCCCCGCTTGGATACTTCTTTCAAACCCTCCAACCAGCTCTTCATCACTCCTGGATAGCCGGACGCGTTGAAATCCTCGCCGATGGCGGCCGCCAAGTCGGGATTGCCCGAAAGCGTCAGCACTTTTTGCCGTTCGCCAATGGCTTCCTTGAACATGCCGTTTTGCGCATAGGCAGCTTCGATCGCGTGCTGTGCAGGCACGAATTTGGGGTCCATCTCCAGGGTTTTCGTGAGCTGCTGTACGGCGCTGTCATACTGTCGCGTGAAGTAGAGCTGTCGTCCCAGGCTGGTGTTGGTGAGAAGGGAGAGCGGGTCGAGTTCCTGGGCTTTCTTCAGCTCCACCCGGGCTTCATCGAAGCGACCCATCCGGGTCAGAAAATCGCCGTACCACTGGTGAGCGGAAGCATTGTTGCCATTCAGTTCAATTGCCCGTTTGAACTCGGACTCCGCCCCCGGCCAATCCCAGTCATAACTCTCCCGCACCAGTGCCAGCGAGATGTGCGCCTCGGCCAGCGTGCCATCCAGTTTGACCGCGTGGGTGGCTGCCGACTTCGCGTTTTGCCACACTTGCAGCGGAGCTAGGTACCCCGATTCACCCAGAAAATTGTAGGTATCGGCAAGCCCGGCGTACGCCCGCGCATAGTTCGGGTCCTTTTCGACCGCCTGATTGAAATAGTCAGTGGCCTTCCTGAAGCCCTCTTCTGTCCACTTGTTCCAGTAAAAAAGACCTTGAAGGTAAAGCTGGTAAGCTTCGGGATTCTCGGTGTCGTGTTTCGCTACCCGGGTGGATTCTTCCGCCCCGACAATTCTGGGCCGCAAGTTGTCATAGATTTCTTTGGCAATGTCGCCCTGCACCGCGATCAGATCCGAAACCTTGCGGTTGAACTGGTCGCCCCAAAGTTCGGAGCCGTCGGTAACGCTGACCAGATCGGTTTGGATCATCAAAGTGTCTCCCCGCTGGCTCACGCGGCCCATGAGCACTGCGTCAACGTTGAGTTCCTTGCCAACCTTCTGCGCATTGATGTCGCGGCCTTTGTAGCTGAACACGGTGCTGCGGGCCATCACACGCAGTTCCGGGACCCGGGAAAGGCTGCTGATAATGCCTTCCGTTACTCCGTCGGCCAGGTACTCGATGTTGGGGTCCGCGCCCACATTCACGAAGGGCAGAACCGCGATGGCATGAATGTGGCCCGATCCACCTCCCAGCAACCGATCACGCAAGCTATGCGGAAGCAAAACCGCGACCAGAAGCAACACCAACACGATCGCGGCCGCGATGACACCTGGTTTGCGCCAGGGGATGATCCAACCCTTCGGTGCCGCGAAGGTGGGAACCCCAGAGGACTCCGTATCACGCTTGACCCGCTTGAGGTCGGCCTGAAGTTCGGCGGCGGACTGGTAGCGTAACTTGCGGTCTTTTTCCAGCAGCTTGGATGTGATCCATCCGATGTCCGGAATCAACTCGGGATTCAACCGCGCCGCCGATAATGGCGCCCGGTTAAGAATGGCCTCGAACACCACGGCCGTGGTTCCGCCGCCGAAGGCGAGTCGCCCGGTAGCCATCTCATACAGCACGGCGCCCAGCGAGAACAGGTCGCTTCTGCGGTCCAGTTCTTCCCCCCGGGCTTGCTCGGGAGACATGTAGGCGACCGTACCCAGCGCCACCCCGGTGCTGGTCAAATGTTCGATCCCGCTAAGCGTAGCTTGGTTCGAAACTCCGACCTGTTCGGCAAATTGACGCGGGGTGGGCACCAGTTTGGCCAATCCGAAATCCAGCACTTTCGCTTGCCCGCGCTTGGTCAAAAAGATATTCGCCGGCTTGAGATCCCGGTGGACGATTCCGGATTCGTGCGCGGCCTCGAGCGCGTCGGCGATCTGGAGCGTCATGTCCAGGATTTGAGGACTGGGTAGGGGCTTGCCCGTGATCATGTGCTTGAGCGTCGTTCCCTCCAACAGCTCCATTACGATGAAGGGCTGGCCCTCGAACTGGTCAATTTCGTGGATCGTACAAATGTTGGGGTGATTAAGACCGGAGGCCGCCCGCGCTTCGCGCTGAAACCGCTCCAGGGCCTGAGCGTCGCGGACAAGCTCGGGCGGGAGGAACTTCAAAGCGATGCTTCTACCTAGTCTGAGATCCTGGGCACGGTAGACGACGCCCATGCCGCCGCCGCCCAGCTTCTCTTCGATTCGGTAATGAGAAATGACCTGGCCCAGCATAGAATTTCCGCGAACCGATGGGTCATCGTAGGCTGCGCATACCGGCAAGTCAACGCGACCGGAGAGCGGTTGCTTGGATGGTTATGAGGCCTACTGACGCGAGGCCGAGGCCCCGGCCGCTAGTTCGCGGAGCACGCTCAGAAAACCAGCGGCTGCGTGCTCGTCCGAGAGCGCTTCGAGGGGGACCGTGGCTGCAAGATGGGGCGACTCGGAACGAAAACGCACGCTGATCAGGTTGTGCCCGCGGGAGGTAATCAGTGTGTTGACCACCGGCGAAAGTTCCTGGGTCCAGTGGGTGCGGGTGGTAAGCACGACCGGTCCCGGACGAGAAACCGACCAATCGCGCGAGCCCGCCGTCAAATTGCCATGCCGCTGCGACAGCCAGCGATGACGGAAGACGTCGAGTTGGAAGCCGGGGGCGCAGCCTAGGTCCGCTTCGAAGGTAAGAGTTTCTTTCTGTTTGTGCCAGGCGCTAACAAACCACTTGAAGGGAATAGGACGCGGCCGCAAACGAATCGTAACCTTGGCATTATCGAACCAGTGAGAGGCAAAGCCGAAGCGGGCCTGAAGAAGAGTAACGCTCAGCCAATGAGAATCAAGGACTCGGCCTTTGCTGGAGCAGGCAGACTCCACCCAGCGGAGCGCCAGCGCACCCTTGCGGCGGTTATACCGGGCAAAATAAAAAAACCATGCCCCGAGCAGAACCGCTGCACCGATCGCGTCGACGAGCACCAGGCGTCCCACAGAAACCTCTAAGTGCGAATATTACGACGTGCGATGCAAGTACCGCAACAGGTTCCTTACGCCTTTACGGAAGCCGGTCCTAACTCGTGCGGGATCAGTGGTAAATCGGGCCAAGCCCAGGCTCCACGGCTACAATTAAGCGTGGAATTCAGTTTGCGAGACTTTCGGCAACCAGATTTCGAGACCCTGTGGCGCATCGACCAGCAATGCTTCGCGCCCGGGATTTCGTACAGCCGCGTGGAACTTGCCGAGTATCTGCGGCGTCCACGAGCGTTTGCCGTGGTGGCAGAATCGTCTCCGGGCGGGCAGCCCGTTGCGCTGGGCACGGGCTTAGCGGACCAGTCCCCGGCCGCGGCTCCGGTATTGATGGTTGGATTTATCGTTGCCGAAGCGGGAAGTCGGAGCGGCGGCCACATTATCACGATTGATGTGCTGCCCAAGGCACGAAAAACCGGGGTTGGATCGCGGCTACTTCGTGTCGCGGAAGACCGCCTGCGCGCCGCCCACTGCCACTTCGTCATTCTGGAGACGGCGGTGGACAACCGGGCGGCTCTGGCCTTCTACAAAACCCACGAATACAACGTGGTGAAAACCATCCCGCGGTACTACTCCGACGGTGTGGATGCGCTGGTGCTGAAGAAAGATTTGCTTTCGCCGTCCGAGCCAGCTAAGTTGCCGCAATGAAGATTGCTATTCGGATCGCTATTCAAGGCGAAGCCGGCTCGTTCAGTCACGAAGCTGCCCGCCGTTTGGTGCCGGGCTGCCAAATCGTCCCGTGCGCGCGTTCAGTGGAGGTTTTCGACCGCCTGGAGCGTGGCTTGGTTGCCGCCGCCGTCATCCCCATTGAGAATTCGCTGGCAGGTTCGGTAACCGAGCATTTTGATCTGCTGCTGGCGCGCCAGGTTTTTATTCAGCGCGAGCATCGGCTGCGCATCGTGCACAACCTCATCGCTCCGCCCGGAGTCAAACGCGGCGATCTGCGCCGGGCTTACTCGCATCCGGTGGCTCTGGAGCAGTGCCGCGATTTCTTCGCTAGAAATCCGAAGATTCAGCCGATGCCTTTTTACGACACTGCCGGCAGTGTCAAGCATGTAATCGAAAGCGGATTGCGCGATGCGGCGGGAATCGCGGGCCGGCAGGCAGCGAAAGCGTACAAGGGACGCATCCTAGCGGCGGGCATGGAAGACGACAAGCGTAACTTTACTCGCTTCTTCCTGATCCGTAGAACCCGGCGCATTCTGCCCGGCGCCAACAAAACCTCGATTGCCTTCAGCGTCAAGAATGTCGCCGGCGCCCTGTTCAAGGCTCTGGCTGTATTCGCATTGCGCGACATCAGCTTGACCAAGATCGAGTCGCGTCCCCGGCGCGGTCGGCCTTGGGAGTATGTGTTCTACGCCGACTTTCTGCGTGGAGACGACGAACCGGCCCGCAACGCCCTGCGCCATCTCAGCGAAGTCGCCGACCGGGTAAAAGTGCTGGGGATTTATCCGGCTGCCTGAAAGTGGGGGGCGGACCCTCGTGTCCGCCCGCTTTTGACTTGGACGCGGGCATGCAGAACCAAGTCGACGCCTGGTTTACCAAACACCGCACAGAACCAACTCCAAGGGCAGTGGACAAGAGTCCCCCAACTGCAACATCCCACTTCGGGTCGGCTCGAACCTTGCTTTCGTTACCATCCGCCTCAGCACCTTTGAGTGGTACAAATCACCCGTGGAGGGTTTAGAATTCAACTACTTTCAGAGAGTTTTCAGGCTTGCATCTTTCGGGACCTTTAGATCATCAAAACTTGAGTACAAGACACTCAAGGGGAAATATGGCAGAAAAAACGCGCACTGAGCGCACTCCAAAGCCAAAAGTAGCAGAAGAAGAAACTGGGGTACTGCCGATCCTGCCGGTCCGGGATACAGTGCTGTTCCCCCATGCCGTGCTTCCCCTGACCGTAGGCCGGGAAAGCTCGGTTCAACTGATCAACTCTCTGGGCGAGGACAAGACCATCGTCGTGGTGGCGCAGCGGGAAGCCCGCGTCGACGCTCCACAAGCGAGCGATCTCTATACGGTGGGAACCCTGGCCGTGGTGCACAAAGTGGTCAAGATGCCTAACCAGAGCCTTTTCGTATTTGCGGAAGGCTTGGAACGGGTGCGCCTGGCCGAGTTTGTCCAACTGACGCCTTTCATGCGGGGAAAGGTAGATTCGGTGCCCGAGTCCATTCCGCCCAAGAGTTCCGAGGTGGAAGCGCTGCAGCGCAACGTTCTCACCTTGTTCCAGCAAATCGTGGCGGGCTCGCCGACTTTATCGGACGAGCTTTCCACCGTGGCCATGAATATCGATGAGCCGGGCCGGCTGGTGGATTTCATCGCCTCCTCGCTGCCTTCGCTGTCGACCGCGGATAAGCAGGACACACTTGAAACAACCGACGTCCGGGTGCGGCTGGAGAAGATCAACCACCATCTGGCCAAGGAACTCGAAGTGCAGCAGCTGCGCAATAAGATTCAGTCCGAAGTGCAGGACCGGGTGCAGCAGACGCAGCGCGAGTACTACTTGCGTGAGCAGATGAAAGCCATCCAGAAAGAACTGGGTGAGCAGGACGAAGGTGCGCGAGATACCGAAGAACTTCGTCAGAAGATCGATAACGCGGGCATGCCGGATGATGTCAAGAAGGAAGCCCTGAAGGAGTTGGGCCGCCTGGCTCGGATGTCACCCATGGCGGCAGATTACTCCGTGACCCGCAACTACGTGGAGTGGCTGGCGGCGCTGCCCTGGGCGAAAACTTCCGGCGGCGAAGTCGACATTCTGAAGGCCAAGGAAATCCTGGACACCGATCACTACGACCTCAAAAAAGTGAAGGATCGCATCTTGGACTATCTTTCGGTACGTCGACTGAAGCCAGGAATGAAAGGTCCCATTCTCTGCTTCGTCGGACCTCCGGGCGTGGGCAAGACCTCGCTGGGCAAATCCATCGCGCGTGCGCTGGGACGCAAATTCGTCCGCATCTCATTGGGCGGTGTACATGATGAAGCCGAGATTCGCGGCCACCGCCGGACTTACATCGGTGCCTTGCCCGGGCAAATTATCCAGGGCATTCGCCGCGCTGAAACCAAAGACCCGGTTTTCATGCTCGACGAAATCGACAAAGTCGGGCGTGATTTCCGAGGCGATCCCGCCTCGGCATTGCTCGAAGCCTTGGATCCCGAACAGAATTCCACCTTTCGGGATAACTATCTGGATGTGACTTTCGATCTCTCGAAGGTGCTGTTTATCACCACCGCGAACATGCTGGATCCGGTCGCGGAGCCGCTGCGCGATCGCATGGAAATCATCGAACTCCAGGGGTATACCGAGGAAGAAAAGGTTCACATCGCTTTTCAGTATCTGATTCCCCGACAAATCGAAGAAAACGGAGTGACTGCGGAGCAGATTGAATTTCCAGCAGACGGTGTAGCCTTCTTAATCCGGCACTACACCCGCGAAGCCGGAGTGCGCAATCTGGAGCGCAACATTGGCACCATTTGCCGCAAGCAGGCTCGCCGCCTGGCGGAAGGAAAAACCGAAAAGCTGATAGTGACCAGGGAAGTGGTGCAGGAGATGCTCGGCGGGATCAAGGTTCGGAGCGAGGGCGAGATCGCCGAACGTACCAAGCGTGCCGGTGTGGTTGTGGGTCTGGCCTGGACTCCTTCGGGTGGTGATGTCCTGTTTGTCGAAGCCAACACCATGAAGGGCAAAGGCGGCTTCACCATGACTGGACAGATTGGCCAGGTCATGCAGGAGTCAATGCAGGCCGCTCTCACCTGGGTGCGCTCGAATGCAACCCACCTGGGGATTCCGGAGACCTTCTTCGCCGAACACGACATTCACATTCACGTGCCGGCGGGCGCGATCCCCAAAGATGGTCCGTCCGCGGGAGTGACCATGGCCACTGCTTTGGTGTCGTTGCTTACAGGACGGCCGGTACGTCCGCTTACCGCCATGACAGGTGAAATCACGCTCAGCGGAGATGTTCTGCCCATCGGTGGGGTGAAGGAGAAAGTCCTGGCCGCCAAACGCGCCGGTGTCCATGACGTGATTCTCCCCGCCGAAAACAAGATGAACGTCGAGGAAGACCTGACTCCGGAGCAACTCGAGAACGTTCAAGTCCACTACGTCAAGACGATTCCCGAGGTGCTCGAGTTGGCGCTCCCCTCAACGCCGCGCGAGGAGAAGCTGGACGAAGAGGTGCGCGAAAAGGTACTCAGCGCCCAGGCGGTTTCATAAGTTCAGCTTTTTTGCCGGCTATTGCCAGTTTCCCGCGACCAGACGGAAACTGGCATCTTTGTTTGCCTGTAAGTCATTTATTATCAATAGATAATACACACTAGGCTGTATAGAACTTATCTGTCATCGAAGGGTTTAATGTAGATGAGTGGTGCCATTATGGGCACACCGAGGAAGGATATGCCAAAGATTGAGACATACCGGGCGTGGTTGGTCGGAGTTGTTCTGGCGGGCACGTTGCTGATGCTGCAGAGTCCCGTAACATCGGGGGCGCAAGATCAAGATGATCAGGATCCGCCGAGCATCGCGGCGCGGATGAATTACACCCAGGGTTCGGTTACTTTTCAGCCGGGCGGCGAGGGCGACTGGGTGAATGCTGTCCCCAACCGTCCACTGACCAGCGGCGACAACCTTTGGACCGATCAGGGTTCGCGCGCCGAGTTGCATATTGGCTCGACCGCGGTGCGGCTGGCTGCCGAAACCAGCCTTACGCTGCTCGATCTTAATGAGCGCACCACGCAACTTCGCTTGTCCGAAGGCACCGTTATCCTGCGGCTACGCCATCTCGATGACGGTGATCTGGTTGAAGTAGATACACCGAATCTCGCATTCAATCTGCAACGCACCGGCGAATACCGGATTGATGTGGACAGCAACGGTGATGTCACCAAGGTCAGCGTCTGGAGTGGGCGCGGAGAAGTTACAGGCGGCGGATATTCCTACACCGTGGTTGCCGGGCAATCGGCTCGCTTTTCCGGCAGCGATCAGCTGAACTACGACATCGCGCAGATGCCGCGGCCAGATGGTCTTGATAACTGGGCCTTTCAGCGAGACCACCGCGAAGACCGAGCCGAATCGGCCAACTATGTTTCACCGGAAATGACCGGCTATGAGGATCTTGACGATTACGGCCATTGGCAGTATGTCGGCGGTTACGGAACGGTTTGGGTTCCGGCCGGCGTTGCCTCGGATTGGGCGCCGTATCGCAACGGACATTGGGCTTACATTGACCCCTGGGGCTGGACTTGGGTAGAAGATGAGCCCTGGGGCTTCGCGCCATTTCACTACGGACGCTGGGCCTATGCGGGAAACCGCTGGTGCTGGGTGCCAGGACCGGTTGCCGTCAGGCCGGTGTACGCGCCAGCTTTGGTCGCGTTTGTGGGCGGAGGCGGATTTGCCATCAGCGGAGGCCCAGGCGTGGCCTGGTTCCCGTTGGCTCCCGGCGAAGTGTACATTCCGTACTACCGGGGAAGCCGCGGCTATGTGGAGCGCTTGAATGTGACCAACACGGTTGTGAACGTCACCAAGGTGACGAATGTGTACAACGTCTATAACTCCAACCAACGCAATGTGACCAACATCACCTATGTAAATCAGCGGGTGAACAATGGCGTGACCGTGGTTTCGCGGGATACATTCATCAACGCCCGACCCGTGGCTCGGAATCTGGGCCACGTCGATACCAGGCAGATAGCTGAGGCTCCAGTCGAACGCGGGGTTTCAGTACAGCCGGTTCGAGCCAGCGTCCTGGGCGCGGGAACCCCCGCCAGATTCAGACCGCCGCAGGCCATTATCAATCGCCAGGTGCTTGCGACCCAACGGCCAGCTCCTCCCAAGCAGCCTTTCGAGCAGCGGCAGGCGGCGACTAACGTACGTACGGTACAACCGGTCCCGCCGCAGCCACTGGTCGATCAAAGTAAGAACAATCAGGCCAACGGTCGGCCGGTGGCACGTCCGCAAGAACCCCTGCGTCCAGAGGAGACCCAGCAAGCCTCGCCTATGGGAATGCCGCGACCTGATGCCCGGCCGCAGCGTCCGATTGCCACCCCGCGTGAGGCCGAGCCCATGCGCGCTGAGACGCCGGCGGTCCCACGTCCGCCCCAAGCCCGCGACAACCAAGCCCGTGGCAACGAGAACAGGGGCAACGAGACTAGGGACAACGAGAACAATCGCTTTTCGCAAGGCTGGTCACATCCCCAGGCGAAGCCGGTGCCCCCGGTGCAGCAAAAAAACGCAGCCCAGGCGCGCGAAGACGAGAACAAGTTCCGCAACTGGCAGCAACAGCGCCAGCAATCTGCGCCAGCGCAGAATCGTGCGGCGCAGGAACAGCACCAGCAACCACGACAGCAAGAGCCGCATAAGCAGGAAAATAAGCCGCCGAGACCACCGAGCCCAAACTAACCTGATGGCAAATGCCAGCTCCAAAGAGGAGGAGTTGGCATTTCCCTATGTCTGATCCTTTACGCCAACCTTCAGCGAAATCACTTGCGATAGACTACTGAGAACCGGAAACTGGAAACCGGGAACCGGTTTTTATGCAAATCCGCGTTTTATTCTTCGGCATGCTAAAAGATCTCGCCGGACGGGCGAGCGACTCTCTCAGCTTGCCCGAAAACGCCACCCTGGGCGACGTTCTCCATCACTACGAGCAAACTATTCCGCGGGAATTGATCGCCTCACTGGCCATGTCAGTGAACCAGGAATACGCCGCACCCGATGCTAGGCTGAACCAAGGCGACGAGGTTGCACTCCTGCCGCCGGTGAGCGGCGGGTCCGGGGAAGACTCGGTACACGCGATTTGCGGGCGCAGCGCGCACGCGGCCATTGTCAGCGGGGTGATCGACACGGTTTCTCTCCTGAAGGCCATCAAACAGCCCGAGGACGGGGCCGCCGTCGTCTTCGAGGGCATCGTCCGCAACCACACTCGCGGCCGCCGCACTCTCTACCTCGATTACGAAGCCTATGAGGAGATGGCACTCAAACAGATGGAGGAATTGGCGGAGCGGGCCCTGGCGGACTTCAAGATTCGCGACGTTGTGATCGTCCATCGCCTCGGTAGGCTGGAAATCGGCGAGACCAGCGTGTTGATTGCAGTGGCGTCAGCCCATCGGGCGGCCGCCTTCGATGCCTGCCGCTGGCTTATCGACACCCTCAAGCGTAGCGTGCCGATCTGGAAGAAGGAGTCTTTCGAAGACGGCGCCGTCTGGGCCGATGGTGAAGCCTTCCCGGACGACATTCCCAGCGCCCAAGGCACCCATTCCGCAGGGCGCGCATCTAAGTGAAAAGCCGTTTTCGCTCTAGGTGGAGACTGCGGCGACACACCTTACCTTTCCTGATGAAACGAGTTGCAACTGCTGGCCTTGTGCTGGTCCTGTGCCTTGTCTCCGCTGCTCAGGAGTCCGATACCACCTTCAAGGTTGACGTCAAGCTGGTGAACGTGTTCGTGACCGTGACGGACGAGCACGGTGGCCCCATCGCCGGTCTGAAGAAAGAAAATTTCGAACTGATGGAAGACGACAAAGCGCAGAAGGTCGCGCTCTTCGACAAGGAATCGGCTCTGCCGCTCAATATTGTCCTGGCCATAGATACCAGCCTTAGTACCCGCAAGGACCTTCCGCTCGAACTGGCCTCGGCTCGTCGTTTCGTTCATGCCATTCTGCGCCCGGTTGACGTGTTGTCGCTTTACGGGTTCAGCGAAACGGTGAGTGAACTAACTGGTTTTACCCCGGACCTAAGGGTCATTGACCGCGCCATCGACCACATCCGCCTGGGCTCGGCCACAGCTCTGTATGACGCTTTATTTCTGGGATCAGAGGCGCTGGAGCCGCGGCAGGGCCGCAAGGTGATGGTGGTCATCACCGATGGGGGCGACACCATGAGCAAAGTGAATTACCAGGAAGCGGTGCGCGCCGCCGAAACCGCCGAGGCCATCTTGTACAGCATTATCGTGGTGCCGATCGAAGCCAGCGCGGGACGGGACACGGGCGGCGAGCACGCCCTAATCCAGCTTTCTGCGGATACTGGGGGCAAATATTTCTACGCGTCTTCACTGGCGCAACTCGACGAAGCTTTCCACCAGATCAGCGACGAACTGCGGACCCAGTACTTGCTGGCGTACTATCCTTCGCAGCGGCTTTCCGATTCAGATTTCCGACGCATCCAGGTCAAGGTAAAGGGAATCCCGTCGGATTCCGATTTCAAGGTGCGTCATCGGACGGGATACTTCACGTCCAAGTCGCACTGAATGTTTTTCGTAGTCGTGTAGGGCGGACACTCTTGTGCGCCGCCGCCCTTGAAGTTGATTTTGATTTTGGGGAAACTTGATTGCTGTCTGGTGAAAGAGGGAGCCATGCGAGGTTTGCACACGTACGAGTCCAAGTCAAAGGCGGCGGACAAGAGTGTCCGCCCCACTCGGAAGGACGCCTCCACGACTGGCACCGGACCGGTTGACGAGACAAATTCCCTTGTGAAAGTCTTATGAGATTGCTAATCGCAGGTTGTCCGTTGCCGGGCTAGGTTGTGTCCGGTCGCGAGGCTGACCGCTTCTGCCTTCCTTCAATCCGGGCAGTGGAATGCTTTTCGGTTCTCCGCGTGTGGAAGGTCCGAATCTTTGCAAGGAAGGTAAGCTAGACGAATGTCGAGCAATACTGGTTGTGCCCGTTCCACCTTCAGACAGTCAATTCTGTGGATCGGAGCGATCACGGTTCTTCTCGTGATTTCGTCGCTGGCATTCGCCCAGGAGTCCTCCACCGGCAACGTCTCGGGAACCGTAACCGGGCCCAGGGGCGCGTCCGTCAGCGGGGCTGAGATTACCATCACTCCCCGAATCACCGGACGAGCCATCAAGACCACGACCAGTCCGGCGGGCACCTACGCCGTGCGCGATCTGGTTCCCGGAGAATATATTCTGCACGTGGAGGCCAAAGGCTTCCAGCCCTACGACCTTCTCTTGAGAATCCAGGCAGCAGCGACTGCCACCGGTGACGTCAAACTCCAGCGCCTGGTGGTTGCTGGACCCATGTTGGTGAATACCGAGACGCCGGAAGTGCGGGGCGCGGTTACCTCCAGCCAGATGGAGCAGGTTCCCACCGATCGTGGCTTTTTGGATTTGACCCGGCTTGAACCCGGAGTTCAGTTGCTCGACGGTCAGGTACTCGCCCCCTCGAAGAGCGGCCTTTCCGCGGCTTCGGTCGTTGGCCGCAATGGCCGCACGACGCGGATGCAAGTGGATGGCTTGGATATCACTGACGAAACCGTGGGCGCCGCCACTACCAATGTGCCGGCGGGCGCTATCCAGGAAGTGCGGGTCAGCCAATCGCTGCTTCCGCTCTCTTCCGGGCTGGCTTCGTCCGGTGTGGTGAACGTGACTACAAAGTCCGGCGCGAATGATATTCATGGCCAGCTCCTCGGCACCTTTCGCGACAAAACCGTTGGGGTGGCGAAGTTCCCCGGCGATCTGAACAATTCCTATTCACGCGAGGTTTTCGGCGGAAACGTCGGCGGGGCCTGGAGGAAAGACAAGCTCTTCTACTTTCTATCCGGCGAATATTTCAAGCAAGATCGTAGCGCCCCGGGGGTTTTCAACGCCCCTTTCGACGGTATCAAAGCGAGCTACAATGCTCCGTTTCACCAGACTGAACTGGCAGGCCGCCTGGATTACAAACTCTCTCCGCGATCGCAGCTTTTCTACCGCTTCACCTATGACAACAGCAGCGTGGTGAATGCCTTCGGAGGCAGCAACTTCCAGCCGCTTAAGAGCCGCGACAACACACCTGGTAACGCCGTCGGTTTCGATATCAGCCGGGGATCGACCGTCCATAGCGTTCGCTTCGCCTACGACCGGTTCTCCAACAACATCGCAGATGCAGTGCTGGGAGCAAACGTTTTCGATCCCGCGCCTGGAATCAGTCTGAATTTCGGCGGTGGGTCCGGGTTCGCCAGTGGCCCCAACCCTCAAGCCCCCCAGAAAACCGTTCAGGTCAATAAGGAAGTAAGGTACGACGTCACCAAAATCTGGGGAGCCCATACGCTCCGCGCGGGCGCGGCCGTGAACCAGATTAACAATCTCATTTCCGCCAATCTCTTCGGCCTAAAACCGCAAGTGGGATCGGACAGCAACCCGGCGACGAGCCTGTTGGCGGCGTTGGGGCCCTTTGCCGGAGGCGCAAGCAATCCGCTGAACTACCCGGTGGATAGCATCACTGTCGGAAATGGCTTCAGCTGTTTCAGCGAGAAGTCGGCGTCCGGCTCATCCTGCGGCGGCTTCAGCGACACCCGCATGCAAGCCTATGCCGGGGATAGCTGGAGAGTGCGCCCCAACCTGACGGCAACGATTGGTGTGCAGTATGTTCGCGATACAGGACGTACCGATTCGGATCTGCGCTCGATTCCATGCTCGGCGGTCGCAGCTTCTTACGGGGCTCTGGCGCCCTGCTCCGGGAGCGACAATCTGCTCAATCACTTCGGAGCGGTTCCCGGCATTGGCAATCGCGTGCGTCAGCCCGACCTGAATTTTGCTCCGCAGTTCGGTCTGGCGTGGGATCCGGGCAAGAGCGGACGAAGCGTTGTCCGGGCAGGCATCGGCATGTACTACGACAACAACGTTTTTCGCAACGTGCTGCAGGATCGCGTGGCCCGTCTGGCGAATGGCAGGTTCAACGCGCAGGCGAATGATCCATGCGCCGGCCACAGCGTGGTTATTTTCCCCGGCAACGTCGTGCAAAGCGCCGCCGGCCTCTGCGGACAACCTATCGGAAGCGTGGTCACGCAAATCGCGGACTTGCAAACCGCTTTCCAGACAGCCAACGCCGCGCTCACTTCCAGTTCCCCGAATCCTAGCTATCTAGGCCAGTCGTTGAGCAGCCAAGGTCTGTTGGCGCCCAACTACCAGACTCCACGCTCGGTCCAGATGAACATTGGTTTCCAGAAACAGATTCGGCAGGCGACTGTACTTAGCGTGGATTATGTGCGCAATGTGGGCACCCATTACCTTATCGGATACGACACCAACCACGTGGGTGATGCCACTCATCTGGATACCAATGCGGCGATCCACGCCATTAACGACACCTTAGCCGGGAACCCGCTAAGCTCCGCCTGTCTCCCCGCCGCCAGCGCCGGTGCCAGTTCCCAAACCGCGGTCAACTGTTATCTGGCGGCTGTGCCCAGGGCGAGCATTGCCGATTTCGCCGGCCACGGTCTGGATTCGGGTGGGCAATATCTGGGAGGACTTCCCGCTTCCCTGTTTGGTCTGACGCCAAATACTGGTTCGCCGACGACCGATAACGGCGCCGCCTTCCCTGGAATCAATCCGCTGGTGGGACGCAACACCATGTTCTTTCCCGCCGGCCGCTCGCTCTACAGCGGAGTGCAAGTCTCGCTGCGCAGCCAGATCGCCAGCCCGATGCGCGGAGTTCGAGGCGGCAACCTGCAGATCTCCTACACTCATTCCAGTTTCCGCAGCAACGTTGCGGGAGGCCTTGGCGACCAGGATCTGTTGCCGCTGGCCGCCGACTTCAATCACCCGATCACTTTTTTTGGTTCTGCGTCTCAAGACCGCAAGCACCAGGTTTCCTTGGCTTCCATCCTGGACATTCCTTATGGGGCCAGGCTGGGCCTGATCGCCCATTTTGCCTCGCCCCTACCACAGACGCTTTTTCTGCCTGCCAGTGACGGCGTAGGTGGTGAGGTTTTTCGCACCGATGTAACCGGCGATGGTGCCTTCGGTGGCCAGAGCCAGACGGGGACCAGTTCGTACGGCGATATTATTCCGGGGACCAACATCGGATCGTTCGGACGTGCAGTCAAGGCCAGCGGCCTGAACAACATCATCCAAACTTACAACGCCAACTTCGGCAACCAGTTGACGCCCGCCGGACGGGCCCTCGTCACGGCCGGTCTGCTGTCGCGATCTCAACTGCTGCAGCTGGGCGCGGATTCGCCGGCCATCGCGCAGGCTCCGCCCGATAACCCGAGCCTGGCGTGGCTGCGAACCTTTGACCTGACGCTGTCGCGCCCGCTTAAGGTTGGAGACCGGTTTGTTCTGGAGCCGAGCGTGTCCGCGTTCAACGTGCTTAACTTTGCCAACTTCGATGGTCCGGGCAACCGGCTGCTCGGAGTGCTGAACGGTACCGTGGGAACACTCAACGGCACCACCAAGACGGAGCGCGCCACCAATCGCATTGGCCTTGGGTCGGGCGTGTTCTCGCTGGGCGCCCCGCGCCAGATCCAGTTCGGATTGAAGGTGATTTTCTAGTGTCCTGAGTCTGAAGTTGGCAGCAGATGTTTGTCATCCCGACCGGAGGGGAGCGAAGCGAGCGGAGTGAGGGGGGAGCTGTTCTTTCGGCAGTTCCTGGTGCTCGCAGGGCTGCGGACTTCTGACTCCTACACGAGAAACTGCCAGCTCAAAGAACCGCGTGTAAAATAGGGTTTATGCCTTTTCAAGGACAAGGAGCACTCGGCCCGCCGCGCAAGGGAAGGCCGGCCCCTCCCGAGCAAACGTCGGAAGAGGCCGCCTACCTGAAGTCTCTCGGAGAAAAACAGAAGCCAGTGAGCATCAAGCTGGCGGACGGAGAAGTGGTCCGCGGCTGGATCGAATACTACGACAAGAACATGGTCCGGCTGACCCGCGAAGACCAGCCCAATCTGTTTATCTTCAAACACGAAATCATGTATATCTCGGAAGACGGGAAGCGCAAGTAGAGCGATTCCAAATTTTTAGGTTGCAGATTTCAAAATCGCGACCGATATCGCCTTTAAAATCTAAAATCTAAAATCTGCAATCGGCGATCATAAACCAAGATGACCTCTACTCAATCCAGCCACGATAGCTTTGTCCCCGCCATGGCCGAGATCGCTCGCGAGGCGGGCGCCTTGCTGATGGAGTACTTTCATCAACATGTAAAGGTGGAGTACAAAGGCGACGCAGACCTGGTCACAATAGCGGATCGCAAGTCCGAGATCTTGATCCGGGAGCGCATCAAGAAAAACTGGCCCGTTCACGATGTTCTCGGCGAGGAGCAAGGCCTGGTCAACACCGGCAGCGACTATCGCTGGTACGTGGACCCGCTCGATGGAACCACGAACTTCGCCCACGGATTCCCGGTATTCTCCGTTTCCATGGCGCTGGAGTACAAGAACCAAAGAATCGCGGGGGTAGTCTACGATCCGACGCGCGATGAGCTGTTCGCTGCCGAGCAGGGAAATGGCGCTTATCTGAACCATCAACGAATCCAGGTTTCGAAGACCGCGAACCTGGCCGAATGCCTGGTGGGAACCGGTTTCCCCAGTCACAAGCGGCACAAGAATCCGAACATTTATTTTTATCATCAGATCACCTTGCACACCCACGGTGTCCGGCGGGCGGGCTCGGCGGCTCTGGACCTCTGCAACGTGGCCAGCGGACGCTTCGACGGGTTCTGGGAGTTCAACCTTAATCCCTGGGACACGGCAGCGGGTGTGCTGATCGTCGAAGAAGCCGGTGGCAAAGTAACGGATTTTCATGGTGGGCCCTTTCAGTTGAACAGCCGCGAGACCCTGGCTTCCAATGGCCTGGTACACGGCGCGCTGCTCAACGAGTTCGCGCAAATTTTCGAAGGGCGAGGCCTCGAACCGTTGCCCGATGTTCACCAGTACCGGAAAATATGAATCGCAAACCTAGCGCAATTCTCGTTGCTGCGGCTCTTTCTGTGCTATGTGCCATTGCTCCCGCAGCAGACAAGGCCGCCCCAATCGTAGCCGACCCCGCCTACCTGCAGTCTTTCGAGAAATGGAAGGCCGAACTGGTTGAAGATCTCAAGCAGGAATGGTTGCCCTTGGCCGGCTTGTTCTGGCTCAAACCGGGTGAGAACAGTTTCGGAACTGATCCGAAAAATGTCATCGTGCTTCCCCAAGGTCCAGCCCAGGCAGGATCATTCACGTTGCAGGGAAAAACGGTAACCGTGAAGTTCGCGCCCGCAGCCAGCGCCATCATCGCGGGCAAGCCTGTAACCAGCGCCGACCTTCAGCCCGATACGTCCGGCAATGCGACGGTCATCGAAATCGGAAGTATGCGCCTGCACGTCATCGTGCGCGGAGAGCGGATCGGTATCCGCCTGAAAGACGTGGAGAGCGACGGCGCCCGTCAGTACCCCGGACCGCTGTTCTTCCCCGTCGACTTGTCGTATCGGGTAACGGCCACCTGGCTGCCCTCGGATGGCAAGCAGACGGTGGACGTTCCCAACGTGCTGGGCGATGTAACGCCCACGCCGATTGCAGGGACGGCTGTGTTCAAGATCTACGGTCAGGAACTGAGGCTCACCGATCTGGGCGGCGACCCGGCCGGAGAGCTGTTCTTTGTCTTCAGCGATCCCACCAGCAAGACCAGTACTTATCCCGGCGGCCGCTTCCTGAAGGCAGGTCCGGTGGCAAACGGAACCGTGGTGCTCGACTTTAACCGTGCTTACAACCCCCCCTGCTCGGTCACGCCCTACGCAACTTGTCCGCTGGCGCCAAAAGAAAACCGCCTCGCTGTAGCCATTGCAGCCGGAGAAGAATACGACCACAAAACTGGGCGTCATTAACCCAGTCCGGCAGTAAAATGGGAGCAGGGAGTAGTCGTGATCACCTCACTGCTGGAACGCAAGATCGAAAAACGCCCCGACAAAGTTCGTCTACAAGGGCGCATTCTTTTCCTCACCGAAGATCCGGAACTCATCAAGCGCCAGCTCGCCGGCGAAGACTTGCCCTGGGACACCAAAAACCCGGCCAACAATCCCAAGCTGCGCGACGACATTTCGACCGACGAGATCACACCAGCTCACTACTGCTTCTATTTCGACGAGACCCTGGGCGAGATTCCCTACCTGGGCCTGAAATGTGGTGATGTGCTGCCCATCGGACGGAGCGAGGTAAAAAAAGGCGGTTTCATCTGTGCCGTCAGTGGCAAGCGGCGAGGTAAGGGATCGAGCCGGGAGCAGTCGCCTTACGCAGAGATGTGCGCCGGTATACATCTGGTCATTGCCGAAAACATTGAGCGCATCTACAAGCAGAACTGCCAGAACCTGGGCCTGCTGACCTCCACCAACTTCTCGCTGATTGAAAAAATAAGGGCGGGAGAAGAGATTCCCCTCAGTGAATTCACCGCCGGCGAAGACGAGATCACGCGCCAGGTGATTGAATACGGAGGCCTGTTCCCCTTCAACGTCGCCCGCATGCAGAAGAAAGTTTTTCTCCCGCCCATCAAGACCAGAAAGCGCCCCATGACGCTGGCCGAGAAAATCTTCGCCCGCCACATGATCGGATTCAATGTAGGGGCGGATGCCCCCACCGGGCCAGCCGAGCGAAGCTCGGCAGTTTCTGGAGTCGACGGGGAGGCGGTCCAGCCCGGCGATACTGGTTTCGCCCGCGCGGACCTCCGCTTCAGCCACGAATACGTCACCCCGATGGCGGCCATTTTCTTCGAGCGCTACGTGGGCAAAGATGTGAAGGTAAACGATCCCGCGAGCATTCTGTTCTTCCGCGACCACCTGACGTTTCTCGATGAGGTGATCTCCGAAGAGAAAAAGAAGCTCGGCCTGCTCGACCTGGCCACGCAGCTCAAGCTGAAGCAACAGTCCTTCGCTGCGAAGCAAGGAATCAAATTGCACGGAGAATTGAAAGACCGCAAAGGGTCGGAAGGAATCTGCCACTCGATTGTCCTCGAGAGTTACGCGCTCCCCGGACAATTGAACATCGGCTCCGATTCGCACACCCCGCATGTAGGCGCGATCGGTTGCGTGGCCTTTGGCATCGGCACCACCGACGTGTTCAACTCGTGGATCACCAAGGACGTGCGGGTCAAGGTGCCAGAGTCGGTGAAAATCATTATCCGAGGTAAGAAGCATCCCAACGTGACCGCAAAGGATTTCATTCTGAAGATTCTTAGCCTCGACTATGTTCGCAGCGGCAAAGCCCTGGCCAAGGTAGTGGAATATGCCGGCGAGGCCATCGAAGAGCTGAGTGTGGACGAACGCGCCACCATGACCAACATGGCGGCCGAGATCGGCGGCTTCACCGGAATTGTTGCGCCGGATCAGAAGGCGGTTGATTTCCTGGTCGAGCGCCGCGGCATGGACCGCAAGCAAGCCGAGTCCACGATCGAGGGCTTATACAGCGATCGCGGCGCCCACTACACCCACACCATCGAACTCGACGCTGCCGAGATCACGCCGATGGTGGCGACGCCTGGAGATCCAGGGAATGGAAAGTATGTCCGCGAGCTGAATACACCGGTCCCGGTTGAACTGGCCTACGGCGGCACCTGCACCGCGGGCAAGAACGAAGATATGGACATGTACGCCCGCGTGCTGGCCGAGGCGCTGCAGCAGGGCAGGCGAGTGGCGGATTCGGTGAAGTTCTACATCCAGTTCGGATCGCAGGAGACCCGGGATTACTGCATACGAAAGGGATATCTGGATGTTTTCCGCAAAGCCGGGGCGCATGTAATCGAGCCCAGTTGCGGGGCCTGCATCAACGCCGGGCCGGGCGTGACCACGCGCCCAGAGCAAGTAGTGATCAGCGCCCAGAACCGCAATTTCCCCGGCCGCAGCGGCCCGGGGCAGATGTACCTGGCCAGTCCGCTGACCGTTGCCGCCAGTGCGGTGGCAGGATACATCGTGGAGTACGAACCGAGCACGGAACGAGAGCTGGCCGAAACCAAACCTTGACCGCTGGATGGCTTTCGTAAACTCCGCGATGGTAGTATTCCTGCTTTCATGCGGCTCTGTTGCTGTGGTCAGCCTGAGGATTGAATCGCCGGTTGGGCTGGTAAAGCTGCCCGGGATGACCTTCGAGCCCAACCCTATCCCCGTAGCCGGCATTCTTGCTAAAATGAAATGTTCTATAGAGTTCGGTTTCTCAGGGAGACAATGAACTTATGACCTACGTGATTGCAGAACCGTGCATTGGTACAAAAGACACTGCCTGCGTGGACGCCTGCCCGGTGGATTGCATTCATCCGAAGAAAGATTCGCCAGCCCACGCCGAAGAAGAAATGCTCTATATCGATCCGGTGGAATGCATCGACTGCGGCGCCTGCGTGCCCGTGTGCCCGGTGTCGGCCATCTTCGCCCTGGATGATTTGCCGGAGAAATGGGCGTCATTCACGGAACGGAACGCGAAGTATTTCGGACGATAGCAGCGAACAACTCTCTTTGAGACGGCGCATGCTCGGGCAGCGGGTGTGCGCTGTTCTTTTTTAGTTGTCAGCTCTCAGCCTTCAGCTACCAGTGATAGCGCGATTGTGACCAGCTGCAAGCTGGCGGCTGATGAATGAAAGCTGATGACTGAACGCGGCCGCCTTTCCATCTCTCCACTCCTCCATTACAATCAAAGATTAACCTGAACCTGCTGGGCTTCCATGGCACTGAAGGAGTCGGAAGCAATCGTCCTGCGCACCTATCCTTTGCGCGAGGCCGATTTGCTGGTCACCCTGTTCACGCGGGCGGAAGGGAAAGTTCGCGGCGTGGCCCGCTCGGCCAAGAGGTCGAAGCGGCGGTTTGGCGGGGCGTTGGAGCCGCTCACCTACGTGAGGGCATATTACGAAGATCGCGAGCGGCAGGAACTGGCCCGGCTGGATTCGTGCGAGGTTCTGGAATCCCCCCTGGCGACGGAAGTCAGTTATCCGCGGGCCGTGGCCTTGGCGCACGTGGCGGAGTTGCTCGACGAACTGTTGCCGGATCGCGAAGCTAACGACGCTGTCTTCCGGCTGGTGCTTTCGGTGTTGGCCGGACTGCGCGGGACCGATGTCTGGATGCCCGTCACTTATTTTGAGCTGTGGATGACCCGGCTGATGGGCTATCTCCCGGAACTCTCCGAGTGTATCGTTTGCGGTCGCACGTTGAACGGCAGCCGGGCCTTCTTTCACGTTCTGGCGGATGGTTTGATGTGCGCCGCCGACAAACGCTTGGCGTCGTCAGAAATATCGGCGGACTCGCGAACGCTGGCAGCTCAAATGTTCCGCGCACCGGTAGAAAGCTTTGCCGGAACTCCGTGGCCCAAGAAGCAGGGAAGTGATCTGAGGAAATTTCTAGTGCAGACACTGCAGCGGCATATTGAGAAGAAACTGGTAACCGCAGGGATGCTGGAGAAAATCAGCTGTTAGCATTTGGCACTTGGCATTGAACCACGTCAAGTCCGTGCCGGGGTTGCGGGAGACACCCTATTACGGAAAATACCCTAGCTGTTCCGGGCCAAATGCCAGGTGCTAAGTGCTCCGTACTCACACTTTGACCCAGACCAAACCCAATCCGCTCACTTTCCAGGAGCTCATCCTCCGCCTACAAACTTTCTGGGCCGAGCGAGGATGCGTGTTACAGCAGCCCTACGACGTAGAAGTCGGTGCCGGCACCATGGCGCCGGAAACATTCCTGCGTGTGCTCGGACCTCGGCCTTACAGAGTCGCCTATGTGCAGCCTTCACGCCGCCCGGCGGATGGACGTTATGGAGAAAACCCGAACCGGCTTTTCAAGCACATGCAGCTGCAAGTCGTCCTGAAGCCACCTCCGGAAAACGTGCAGGAGCTCTACCTCGAATCCCTGGGCGCGATGGGTATTGATCTGCGCCAACACGACATCAAATTCGAAGAGGACAACTGGGAATCGCCGACCCTGGGCGCCTGGGGCGTCGGCTGGCAAGTAATGCTCGACGGCCTGGAAATCACCCAATTCACTTACTTCCAGCAGTGCGGTGGCGTGGATCTCGATCCGATCTCGGCGGAATTAACCTATGGCCTCGAGCGCATCGCTGCCTTCCTGCAGGATGTAGATTCGATTTACGACATCGTGTGGACTCGCGACCCGGAAACCAGACGGGCAACGACGTACGGCGACATAAGACTGGCGGATGAGCTGCAGTTCTCGGTTTACAACTTCGATTTGGCGAACACCGACTTTCTCAACAAACACTTCGAGCTCTACGAACTAGAGTGCAGGCGGCTGCTTGATGGATACCAGCTAGCGAGAAAGAATGAGCCTGATGGCCTGCAAGGGACAGGTTTGAGAGGGTTTCTCGACAACACCGGCAGACCGCTGCCGCTGGAACGTTATCCAGTTCTGGCTGCTTATGATCTCTGCCTGAAGTGCTCGCACTTGTTCAACACCCTCGATGCCCGCGGCGCGATCTCGGTAACCGAGCGCGTGGGGGTGATCGCACGGGTCCGGGCCCTGGCGGTGGGGATTGCAAAGGCGTGGATGGATCAGCAACGTGGCGAATCCCCTCCAGAAGAAGAGGAGGAACCTGTCGCCGACAAAAAGCTGAAGAAAACAGCAGAAGTGATACCCACGACTGCATAATGCTTATGCTCGCTCGGACGGTAAGGACAGCCCCTTAAAATGCCAGACTTTCTGCTAGAAATCGGTTGCGAAGAGATTCCGGCGCGCATGATTGACGCCGCGTCGCTGGAACTGCGCCAGCGCGTGCACAAGCTGTTGGAGCGTGAACGGCTCCTGCCTACGGGCGAAATCAGCTATCTTGATACGCCTCGCCGTCTGGCCGTTCTGGCGCCGAATCTCTCTGGCACCCAGCCGGATGTCACCGAGCAAGTGCCTGGTCCGTCGATCAGCGTGGCCTTCAAGGATGGGCAGCCCACTCCTGCCGCGCACGCCTTCGCCAGGAAAGCCGGCGTGGAGATTTCGCAATTGGAACGAATCAACACACCGAAAGGCGAATACCTCTCGGCGAAAATCACGAAGAAAGGACGCGCCACGGCTGAGATTCTGGCCGAGTTGCTGCCCAAAGAGATCGCTTCGATCTACTGGCCCAAGAACATGTATTGGCGCAAACTGAGTGAGCGCTTCGTACGTCCGGTTCGCTGGCTGGTGGCCATGCTCGATGCCGAGATCGTCCCCCTGGAGTTCGACGGTGTACGCGCCGGCAACCAGTCGCGTGGACACCGGATTCTGGCCGATGGATCGATTCGGATACCCCGCGCGGGAGCGCCGTACGTCGAGGTTCTGAAGCAGGCAAAGGTTCTCAGTCGCCATGAAAGAGAAAGACAGATTCGCAAGGCCCTCGATGCCGAGACGCGAACCGTTCCCGGCGCGCGCTGGCGCGACGACAAGCCACTGCTCGATACCGTGGTCAATCTGACCGAATGGCCGTCAGCAATCCTGGGCAGTTTTGATCCTGAATTTCTTGACCTCCCAGAGGAAGTTCTGGTCACCGTGATGCGCGATCATCAAAAATATTTTGCGGTCGATGACTCCAACGGCAAGCTGTCGCCGCATTTTCTCGCGGTGCTCAATACCGATGGCGATCCGGGTGGCGTTATCCGGCACGGCCACGAACGCGTACTGCGAGCCCGTTTCAACGACGCGCGCTTCTTTTGGCAAACGGATCAGAAACACCCTCTGCGGGAGCGCTCCTTGTGGCTGAAGAACGTCACCTTCCAGAAGGACCTGGGCAGCTACTACGACAAGGTGTTGCGGATGCAGCGAGTGGCGAGCTGGATGTGCGAAGTCATTCGCCAGAATGGAATGGCAGTGCGCCCCGGCGTGGTTCATAAAGCAGCATGTCTGGCTAAAGCCGATTTGACCACGGAACTGGTGAAGGAATTTACCGAGCTGCAGGGCATCGTGGGGGGGCTATACGCCCGGGTTCAGCAGTTGGATCCAGACCTGCCCGAAGCTACGCGGCTGGTCATCGCAGACGCCATATACGATCACTACAAGCCCGAGTCCATGGACGATCGGGTTCCTCGAACGACCGAGGGCGCCGTGCTCTCGATTGCGGATAAGGCGGACAGCATTGCCGGTATGTTCGCACTCGGCCTGCAGCCCACGGGATCGAAAGATCCGTTCGCCTTGCGCCGACAAGCCAACGGGATCATCAAGACGATTGGGGAACACAAGCTGCCGATAAAGCTCGAGCAACTGTTCCAAGACGCGCGTGAAGCCTACCGCGGGTCGGCTGCAGAGAAAAACTTTTCTGCCGCGCTCGATTACAACAGCACCGTAAAACATTTCCTGCGCGAGCGCCTGGAGTTCTATTTGCGCGACGCGATCGGCTTCAAGTATGACGTCGTGAACGCGGTGCTAGCCGCGGAGGCGGATGACGTGGTGGATGCAAGGGCACGTGCACAGGCGGTCACCAAAGTGCGCCCGTCGCCGGACTTCGAGTCCATCTCAGTCGCGTTCAAGCGCATGAAGAACATCCTCCGGCAAGCCGGTGAGGCAGGCAAGCAGGGGGCCGGTGCTCTGAATTTAGATGTGCTACAAGAGCCGGCCGAAAAAGAACTGGCCTGCCAGCTTCCACAAACTGCGCAAGCCGTAGCCCAACTGAGTACTCAGCGAAATTACGAACAGGCTCTGCTGGAGGTTTCCCGCCTCCGGCCGGCCATCGATAATTTCTTCGACAAAGTCATGGTCATGGTCGAAGATCAGCGCGTCCGTGCCAACCGATTGGCGCTCCTGCAAACTTTGTTACGAGAATTCTCCACTATCGCCGATTTCTCAGAGATCGTAACTGAAGGCAAAGAATCCAAAGAATAAACAATAAAGGATCAACACTCATCATGGCAACGCAAACTCTACCCCAGTCAGAAGTCCAGGAAAACAAAAAGGCCGCCACCCAATACGCTTATTCCTTTGGCGGCGGCAAAGCCGATGGCAACGGCAAGATGAAAGACGATTTGGGCGGCAAGGGTGCTGGCCTGGCCGAAATGACCAACGCTGGCCTGCCCGTGCCTCCGGGCTTCACCATCCAGACCGAGGCTTGCCGGGAATATATGCGGACCAATGGCGTCTCCGCGGAAGTCGAGCGCCAAATGGATGCTGCGCTTAAGCGCCTGGAGGAGGTCCAGGGCCAAGAGCTGGGTAAGGGTGACAATCCGCTGCTGGTGAGCGTGCGCTCGGGTGCGAAATTTTCCATGCCGGGCATGATGGACACCATCCTCAACCTCGGTCTCAACGATCAAAGCGTCGAGGCCCTGGCGAAACGCAGCAACAATGCTCGTTTCGCCGCCGACTCCTACCGCCGTCTCATCCAGATGTTCGGCAACGTCGTCCTGGACATCCCAAAACACGCCTTCGATGAAGTATTCGATGCCAAGAAAAAGCAAAGGAAGGCCAAGCTCGACACCGATCTTGACGTTAAGGCTCTGAAGGAAGTGATCGAGGAATATAAGAGGGTCGTCAAGAAACAGACCAAGCACGACTTTCCCCAGGATCCGCACCAGCAACTGGTAATGGCGCGCGATGCCGTGTTCCGCTCCTGGCAGAACGACCGCGCCAAGCACTACCGCCGCATCAACAACATCGACGACATGCTGGGCACGGCGGTCAACGTCCAAGCCATGGTCTTCGGCAATCTCGGCGACACCAGCGGCACCGGCGTGGGCTTCACCCGCAATCCCGCCACCGGGGCGAAAGAGTTCTACGGCGAGTTCCTGATGAACGCGCAGGGCGAAGACGTGGTCGCCGGCATCCGCACCCCGGTTCCGATCCTCGAGTTGCAAAAGGTCATGCCCAGAGTCTACGAGCAGCTGCGCGAGATCACTTCCCGTTTGGAAAAGCACTATCGCGACATGCAGGATTTCGAATTCACCATCCAGGAAGGCAAGCTCTACATGTTGCAAACCCGCAATGGCAAGCGCACCGGGCCCGCGGCTGTGCGCGTCGCCATTCAAATGGTGGATGAAGGTCTGATCACCAAGGAAGAAGCAATTTTTCGTGTCGACCCCAATCAAGTTTACGAATTCCTGCTACCGCGACTGGATGAGAAAAGCGCCAAAGTAGAAGTATTAGCCACCGGCCTTCCGGCATCGCCGGGGGCAGCGGTGGGACAGATTGTCTTCACCGCCGACGAAGCTGTGGAAAAAGCCGGGCACGGCGTTAGCAAGAATCCTGTCATTCTGGTACGCGCGGAAACCACGCCGGAAGACATTCACGGCATGGAAGTGGCCGCGGGAATTCTGACCTCACGGGGAGGCATGACCAGTCACGCAGCCGTGGTCACGCGCGGTATGGGCAAGTGTTGCGTGGCGGGCGCGGGCGATATTGAGGTACACGAAAAGGCGCGGGAGATGCGGGTGAAGGGGCAAGTGTTCAAGGCTGGAGACTGGATCTCGCTCGACGGCACCACCGGACGCGTGATCAAGGGTA
>Ga0070697_100000283_pt1 | contig 41017 bp, 39 predicted proteins | sample KBSK1501metaG_FD_65475 | JGI IMG/M metagenome (GOLD analysis project Ga0070697, IMG submission 65475) | Corn, switchgrass and miscanthus rhizosphere microbial communities from Kellogg Biological Station, Michigan, USA - KBS K1-50-1 metaG | ecosystem: Host-associated > Plants > Roots >... | reverse complement strand
CTCGTTGGCATCCGTCTGCGTGAGGGCTGACAAACGATAGGCGTCGCCCAGCGTGTACCACAACACGTCGCGGTTAGGATCGACCTGGTTGGCTGCGTTCACGTCCGCAATTGCCTGGTCGTAATTCTTTGCCTGGATATCAGCGCGCGCCGCGGCGAGCTTCTCATTGAGAGCCTTGATATTCATGTTCTCTTTGGCGTTCTTCTCCGCCTGCTCCTGCCGCTTCTTCATCTCCTCGGGATTCATTCCCTGAGCCTGCGCTTGATTGGACATCTCTTTTTTCAAGTCGAAGTCGAGAGCAGTCTCGTCCGCGCTCACCGGAACGTTGCTGAAGTGAAACACTTCCTTGCCGTCTTTGATCAAGCGGACGGTGTATTTGCCGAATCCGATCCCGAGCGAGAAGTATTCACCCTTATCATTGGTCTTGATGTCGTACTTGTGTCCGGTTTCCGGGCTGTACCATTCGACTGTTGCGCCAGAGATGGGATTGCCCTGGAGATCCTTGGCAACGCCTTTGACTGTACCGGTAGCTTGGGCGAGTGCTGCGGGCGCGCACAGCGCAGCCATCAGGGCGATCACCGCAAGTGCTGTCAAACGTTTTGTCATTTTGGCCTCCCAAATCAATTTACGATTGCACGTTCGATTGACACCTTAAGCTGCAGATGACCCAGGCAACGAGGCCCAAAAAGTCTTAAGCGTCAATCGTAATTCAAAAATCTAACTTAAACTCGTACTGCTGGCTGTGCGTAAGCGATGGGATCTCCCACCCCAGCCTCGCGGAAAGCCCGCAGGCGCAGTACGCAGCTGTCGCATACGCCGCAGGCGCGATCTTCGCGACTGTAGCATGACCACGTTAAATCGAAGGGTGCGCCCAATTCAAGGCCGAGGGCCACAATCTCAGCTTTACGCAAGCCGATCAGCGGGGTCACGATTTTAATCCGGCCTTCCTTCGTCCCTTCCTTCACCACCTGGTTGAATGCCCGGTAGTAGGTGGGGCGGCAGTCGGGATACCCGGAGCTATCCTGCTCGACTGCGCCGATGTATACCTCGGACGCGCCCAATACCTCGGCCCAACTCACGGCAACCGCGAGAAAGTGCGCGTTACGGAACGGCACGTAGGTCACGGGAATCTCGTGTTCGACGGCGGCCGATTCCGGTACGGCGATTTCCGGGTCGGTCAATGCCGATCCGCCAATCGCGCGCAGGGCATCGTTACGCACGATCAAGCGATCGCGAATACCAAGCCGCTCACAGATCGCAAGGAATGACCTCCGCTCCCGCTCTTCCGTCCGCTGCCCGTAACTGACATGCACGGCGGCGGCATCATGGTCACGGGCCGCCATGGCGGCGCAGACGCAGGAATCCATTCCGCCGCTGAGCAGGATGATCGCACGGGATGTGCTTGGACCCATGTTGGTTTAGATGCTTATTCGCAGGCCTTGATTGCCGAATGCCAATTGGAAATTGGCAATCGGCAATTGATAGGCAATCGCCAATTTGCTCAGACTCCCTTCAGCGCCGGGTCCCACACGAACTTGTGAATTTGCAAATTCAGGCGCGCGGGGACGTGGTCGGCCAGCATCCACTCGACCAGTTCCTGCGGATCCAACAGACAATGGGAAGTATTGCGCGTTCCAGTCGCCTCTTTGCGAAAGGCAGGGGAGAACAGCACCGCATTCACGCGCCTCGCGAGCTGATGCCGGGCAACGAAATCGCGGGCAAATTCGTAATCTGAGCGGTCGCTGAGAACAAACTTGAGCTCGTCCTGCGATTCCATCGCTTCCAGGTTTTTCATGAGGAACGTATCGCCTTCGCCCGAGCCAGGACACTTCACGTCCACTATCTTGATAACGCCCTTCGGCACCCGCTCCAGCAGACGCTCACCGCTGGTTTCAAGCAGCACCGTGTAGCCGGCATCGAGAAGGCGCTGCATGAGTGGGACAAGTTCGCGCTCCTGCAGCATGGGCTCACCGCCAGTGATTTCGACCAGGCCGCCGTGAGGGCTGAACTGCTCGACTTCCTCGAGCACGCCTTCGAGGGACATGCGATGTCCGCCGAAGAAGGTATATTCGCTGTCGCACCAGGTGCATCGCAGATTGCATCCCGTAAGACGAACAAAGACACATGGCAGCCCAGCATGGGTGGACTCGCCCTGGATCGATTTGTAAATCTCGGTGATCTGCATTGAAAATCAGTTGCCAATAGTCAGGGAACTACTCGCCATATGTGGCGGTCGTGCTATCGGTCTCGTAGACGGTCACGTTCTTCACGCGCACTCGGCCGCTGGTGACGCGATCAAGACGGCCATTGGTTTCGTCATAAAAGTACTTGGCCAGATTTTCCGCGGAAGGATTCAATTCAGTGAACGGCTCCAGTTCGTTGATCATCTGGTGATCGAGGCGGTCGATTACGCGCTTCATCACGTCGCGCAGGTCCTTGAAGTCCACCAGCAGGCCGGCCTTGTCCAATTCCTTGCCGACCAGCGTAACGCGGACTTTATAGTTGTGGCCATGCGGCTTCTCGCATTTGCCTTTGTAGTTGCGCAGGTAGTGTCCTGCGGCGAATGAATCCTCGACGGTGACCTCGAACATGCATCCCCTCGGCGGGGCAGCCTCATACAGGCCACACCACCACACGATAAACCCCTATTTTAGCGCGAAAAACGCGGTTCGGGAGGGTCAGGCAGGATGCGCGGCGTTGCGCTTCGCAACTTTAGCGTACACTCTGGGTTGAAGTCCTGGGGGCGAACCCGGGGAAGTGGCGTCTGGTGTTTGGGCTTACCTTGCCGTCCCGGCTCAGGTTGTTATCCAGCTGAATTCTTAAATCTCAGGGACGGTTCCTATGCGCTTTGCGGTTGCGAGTCTTCTCGTTTTATTGTTTGCCGCTATTCTGCTCGTATCCTGTGGCGGAGGTGCATCGCAAGTTTCGACACCGCCACCTCCCCCGACGCCGGGCGGGGGTGCGAATACTCTGGGATCGGCCAGCAGTTCCCCGACTACGTGTCCGTCGTCTACAGCGAATCCGCCCGTGGCCGGGTCGTGCATGAATCTGACGATCACCTGCCCGCAGGTTGCCGACTATTCGCCGGTGCTGTTGAAGGTGAGTACGCCGGCCACCAGTTCTAAGGGAACGGTTCTGTTCACCACGGGAGGTGCGGGCAATGATTTCTATCAGGATCATTTTCAGTTCGGTTCGACGGCGGTTGCGGACCTGGTGAATGCCGGCTTCACCGCGGTGCAGATCGCCTTCACTGCGGGCTCTACGGGATGGTTGACAGGGCCGGCGGCCGACGGTCCGCTCACTCTCTCTTGCCGCTGGGCAACCACCGCGCAGTGGGTTCACGACAATGTACGCCAGCCGAGCACGGCATTTTGTGCGACTGGGAACAGCGCAGGCGCTGGCGTGATTGCCTACGCATTGGCTCGCTACGGCCAGGGTTCGATATTTGACTATGTTCTGCCCACGGGCGGACCGCCGTTCAGCCGCATCGACGAAGGCTGCATCTGCAATGGCACCATGATCAACACCTCGTGTGTGGGGCCGGTGGATCCCTGCTACGGATTGAATGCCAACATGTTTCTGGATCCGGCTTACGGAAATGGTCACTGCTCGAATCACGATACTAGCGACGTGCCGCTCTGGCAGAAGGACAGTATTCTGTCGTCGGATGGCAAGTCGGTATTGAATTATCCCAACACTCGGATTCACTTTATCTTTGGAGACTTGGACACTACTCCAGGGGTGGCGAACGCAGCCTTGTGGCAGCAGGCGATCACTTCGCAGAACGATTTCGAATGCGTGCCGAGTGCTCCCCATGAGATCGCAGACGTCCTGGGCGGGGCGCAAGCAGTGGCGAATGATCTGATCATGCAGTGCCATTAGGCCCGGATGGTGGCTTCTAGGTAAAGCTCGAAACTGGCGTGTGTCGTATCATTCCCAGATGGCCGCCGTTCCCGAGCCGTCGCTCATTCTCAGCTTTGAAGAAGCTCGTCAGGTGGTAGAGCAGCACGCCGCGGCGTTGCGTCCGCATGGGCGCGAGTTGCTGGATTTGCTGGATAGTATGGGGCGTGTTCTGGCTGAGCCCATCGCGGCCGATCGTAATTCTCCTCCCTTCCCGCGGGCGACCCGAGACGGCTATGCGGTACGCGCGGCCGATCTGGCGCAGCTTCCCGCGACGCTGCAAGTGGTCGGCGAAATCAAGGCGGGAATAGCGTCCTCAGAAATGCCTGCCATCGAAGCTGGGGAAGCGGCGGCGATCATGACTGGCGCTCCGGCGCCTGCGGGAGCGGATGCGGTCGTCATGGTTGAGTACACGTCGCGCCATGGCGATCAAGTCCAGATCACCAAAGGAGTGGCAGCGGGTGACAATATTGTTCCGGCAGGTTCTGAAGCACAACGCGGAGAGCGGCTGCTGGCTCCCGGCGTGCGGCTGGATCATGGTGCCATCGCGGTCGCGGCTTCGGTGGGGCGTAGCCGGGTAGTGGTGTACGTCCAACCCAAAGTCGCGGTTTTGTCGACTGGCGATGAGGTCGTGGACGTTGATGTTCCGCCGGGACCCAACCAGATTCGCAATTCCAACAGCTACTCCTTGGCGGCGCAAATCCAGGCTGCGGGCGGCGAGCCTGTGGTTCTACCGATCGCGCCTGACGAGCCCAGTCGCTTGCGCGAACTGATCTCTGAGGGTCTTGAGGCCGACATGTTGCTGATCACCGGCGGAGTCTCGATGGGCAAGTACGATCTGGTGGAGCAAGTGCTTCGGGGATTCCAAGCAGAGTTCTTTTTTACCGGAGCGCAGATTCAGCCTGGAAGGCCGGTAGTGTTTGGCAGAATTCCTCAGTCACCCAGCCCTGATGCTCAGTCGCGGGCGAGGGCGCCCGCGCCACACATTTATAGGTATTTCTTCGGGCTGCCGGGAAATCCGGTCTCTACCATGGTGACTTTCGAGTTGTTTGCACGGCCGATTTTGGAAGCCCTTTCCGGGCAGATGCCGCGCAAGTTGATCTTTGTGCATGCAAAACTGAGATCAGAAATCAGAACCAAGACTGGTCTGAAGCGATTTTTGCCGGCGATGCTTTCGGGGGAATTTGAACAGGCCGAGGTGGAACTGCTGCGCTGGCAGGGCTCGGGGGATATCGCTGCCACTTCTCGCGCGAATTGTTACATCGTCATTCCCCCCGATCGCGACCGGATTGCGGCAGGCGAGTGGGTGCCAGTGTTGATGAAGTAGATTGACGAAGCCAGTAATCATAGACACGTCACTTGTCGTTGGCCCGCCAACACACTTGCTAAGATAGCTGTTGCTCCGAGTACGGAAAGCAGTGGCGCGAAAACTTTCTCATTACGATCATTCCGGCCGCGCGAAGATGGTGGACGTCTCGGCCAAGTCACCCAGCAAACGCGAGGCAGAGGCCAGTGCGTTCGTCGCCTTGAAGCCGGACGTGCTCAAGGCGCTCCCAAATAATCCCAAGGGCGATCCACTTGAGGTGGCGCGGCTGGCGGGAATCATGGCCGCAAAAAAAACTTCCGAGCTGATTCCCATGTGCCATCCGCTCCCGCTTTCGCACGTTGCCGTGGAGATGCGGCTATGCGAGAATGGCGTCGCTATTACCTCAAAAGTTAACACCACCGCAGTCACCGGAGTGGAAATGGAAGCGCTGGTCGCCGCTAGCGTCGCCGCGCTGACCGTGTACGATATGTGCAAGGCCCTGGACAAGGGGATTGAAATCCGCGAGATCATGCTGCAACGGAAGTCCGGGGGAAAGAGCGGCGACTACCGCCGCGCACGGAAGAAGGCATAACGCTTTTCCATGGCGAACAACGTCAAACTCCTGTTGGTGGATGACAACCCGATGGTGCTGAACCTGCTGCGTGGAGCGCTGGCACCGCTGGCTGCCGTCACCACAACCACAGATTCAGCCGACGCTCTGCTCAAAGCAGTGGACGACCCTCCGGATCTGCTGGTTGCGGACTATCGGATGCCAGGGATGGATGGGCGCCAATTGGTAGAGAAACTCAAGAGCCGTCCGCGCACCGCTGGGATTGCGGTGGTCCTCCTGGCCAGTAAGAGCGACCTGAGCGAGCACCTGGGCCAGTCAGCGGAGGTGGATGAGTATGTTGAGAAGCCTTTCTTCCTGAAAGAAGCCACGCAGCGCATCAAGCGCGTGATCGACAAGATCGCGTTGGAGCAGTTGGCGAAATCCAGTTCGACCGACGGCATAGTGCGCGGCAACCTGTCGCAGATGAATGTCATCGACCTGGTGCAGTCGCTCGAAATGGGCCGCAAGAGCTGCCGGCTCACGATGACCAACGAAAACGAGAAGTGTGAGATGTACTTCCAGCAAGGCCAGGTCACGCATGCAGCTTATGGATCGCTTACCGGTGACCCGGCGGTTTTCAAAGTCCTGTCGTGGACGGGTGGAAATTTTCAGATTGACTTCGAAGGTAAGACGACCCAGCAGAGCACGACTTTGAACACGCAGGGGCTGCTGATGGAAGGTCTGCGGCTGCTCGACGAATCTAAACGCGACAGCGGCGAGGCAGAGGAGGAAGAAGATGTCCTCCTCGACAACTGAGCCGCTGACCGCGGCCGTGCTTACGGTGAGCGATTCGTCTTCCCGGGGCGAGAGGGCAGATTTATCCGGCCCGGCGGTTGTCCAGCTTCTCACTAAAAAAAAATTTAAGGTAGTGGCGTCGGAGACCGTTCCGGACGAGCAGGATGCCATTAAGAGTGCACTGCTGCGGCTTGCGGCGCGCGCGCGCCTGGTAATTACTACCGGCGGAACCGGGATTGCTGCTCGTGATGTAACGCCGGAAGCGACCTGGGCGGTGTGCGATCGCGTGCTGGAAGGGGTAGCTGAACGCATGCGGTTTGAAGGTGCGAGGAAAACTCCGTTTGCAGCTTTGAGCCGGGGAGTGTGCGGAGTCCGCGGCAAATCGGTAATTCTGAACTTGCCCGGCAGCCCGTCGGGAGCAGTGGAGTCGCTGGAAGCGGTGGTTGAGCTGATGCCGCATGCGTTGCGGTTGCTGGACGGAGACACAAGGCATGAGTGACAGGCCTGGAGTGCCACTCGCGAGAAAAAGCAGACTCCTCGCTTCGCTCGGAATGACAACCAGAACGAGGAATGACAATGTTCCGCTATCCCGTAAACTTTAGCGGCGCGTCTTGAAGACTATCGGACACATCATCTCCCGCTACACCGCTTTCCTCTGGCATCTCTTACAGCCGCTGGGTTCCTGGGGCGTGTTCGCGATTGCCGGAATTGATTCCAGCTTCGTGGGTATGCCCCTAGATGCAATAGTCGCTGCTTACGTCTATCAGAAACCACACTGGATGTTGCTCTACGTAGTGATGGCATCGACGGGCTCGGCCCTGGGCAGCCTGGTCATTTATGTAATCGGGTATCAGGGCGGCGAGGCGCTGTTGCGTAAGCGTTCTCCGCAGCGTTTTGCGAAAATTCATCAGGGATTCGAAGAGCATCCGTTCTGGACATTGATGTTTCCGGCTATGCTGCCTCCGCCTACGCCATTCAAGCTGTTCGTGCTGGGGGCTGGTGTTTCCGAGATGAAGGTAACGCAGTTTTTGTTGGCAATCTTCGCCGGGAGATTTGTTCGGTTTTTAGTACTTGGCCTGCTCACGATTTTCTACGGGCCGCAGTTCGTAGAGGCAGCCAGCAGGATCTTCCGCGAACATTTCAGCGTGGTGATTGGAGCAGTCATCGGGGCAATGGTTACGTGGATCGTGCTGCACCGGACCCGGGGACGAAAGAGAAGACTGGCTGGGGAGACAAACCCGCCGTGAAGCGGCGGGATGAGTTAGCGCAAGAATCCGCAACCGCCGCTCTGCAAGAGTTCTGCCTAGGCTGCCGCGGCGGTGGGTTTCATTACAGTCTTAATCGCGTGCAGCAGCACCGGCGTGCCAAACATCGCGGCGGTAAACAGCAAGTCGCCTTCGAGGGCGTGGCGGAAGAACGGCAGGCCAGCCACATAGGACATCATCAGGCCGCTGAAATTCTTGGGATACATGTTCCAGCACGCCCACACAGCGGCGTTACTGATCACGAAAAACGAAACTGAACTGGCTAGCGCTGCGCCAAGAACCGGGAGCGGCTTGGCGTTGTCGCGCAGCGTCGTCCCCAGCCACAGCACTGCCGCGTACCACGCCCAGGTCACGAAGTGATCCCACGAGAACACGTAGGCGTAGACGAACTTGGTGAGGATCACGTCCGATGCGCACAGCAGCGCGAGCGGGATCCACATCAGGCGGCGTGACCCGCCTGCGCCGAAAAACAGCAGCGATCCGGTGACCGGCGTAAACGCCAGCGGATGCGGCAAAAAGCGGACCGCGACGGCGAGCAGCACGAACAAGTAGGCCAGCATGTTTACCTCACTATCTGAGTGTACGATTGTGGCGCTTCACGGGCATGGCGTCAAGTTGAGAGGACTTGGTCGGCCAGGCAATGCCTGCCCTGAGCGAAGTCAAAGGAATGCCGGCATTGGCTAATAGGCGGGCGAGATGCCAGCGCCACCTCACGGTCCCCGCTGCGGTGGCGTCCCCGAAGTTCCTGGCGGAATCCCATGCTGTCGAAACCCGAATGCTTCGGCTATCAGGTTCAGGCTTTGATCGAGATAAACCCGCGCCGAGAGCGGTGTTCGCGCTTCTCCGGGATAGATATAGCGTAGATCGAGAAACCGCACGACATATCCCGGGGGATTGTCCAGGCGCTCGGTTTCAGGGATGGGATAAGCTGCCCAGTCCAGGTAAACGCGACCCAGGTGGGATCGCTTGGCAGCCAACGTGACGGGCGTCTCTTCCGGCTTGTAACGGATTTCCATCTTGTCTTCGGGATCGACTTCCGGCCCGGGAGAATGCACCAGCACCGTGGCAAAAAAGTTCTGCGTCTCCACCACGCCCGACCAGCGGAACGGATTCCACATGTAGGGAAACGCGGAAGCGTGTAGCGGATCGGCGCCTTGATATAAGCGCGACTCAAGCGCGCTAAGAGCGCGACGATGCTCGTAGTCGCGAACGCCCCAGACCAGTAACATTGCGACCAAAGCTGCGGCAGCGGCCCAGCGCCCCTCTGGACCCCGGCGAGGCGTGCCGATCTCTTCGTTGATCAAGCCAAAAAATGCGGGCAGGAAGAGTGCGCCAACCAAAAAAATAAGCAGCGCCGGTTCGACGATTGAGACAATGTCCCACGAATACCATTTTTCCGAGAAGGGCCAGAAGGGGCGCACTCCATACGCATTGGTGTAGTCGAGTAGGATATGGCTGAGCCCGGCAAAGTACGCGAACAGGAAAAGCAATCCCCAACGCGGCGGGAGAGCGGGATCCTTGATTTTCCGTCCGCGAAGTCTCCAAATGAGGTAGATGAGACCAACAACGACAGCCGCCATTAGAGCAAGCCCAAGAAATGAATGGGTGAAGCCGCGATGGTGGGCAAATCCGAAGACCGGGCCTTTGATGTTGCCGAGTACATCCAGATCGGGAGCTTCCGCGGCGAGCGTTAGGGTCGCAGTGGCGAGAGCGGTTTTGCGATTCAACCCGGCGCGCGCTATGCAGGCGCCGGTTAGGAGGTGAGTGACGGGTTCCAAGTTTCTTTCTGGTTTACCGTTGATCTTGATTGTTCATCTGAAGACGAAGGTGCAACATTTTTACACGAAGCACTTAAAGTCAAGCGGGTTCTCAGTCTAGATTTCTCGGCAGCGTCAGTAGGGTCAACGAGTTTGCAACCATACTGATCTCTACCGGCAAAGTTCCCAGAAGTTCGCCATCGGCTTCCACGAAGATTCGCGAGTCCGCCGGAGTGTCCCGCAATGGACGGCAACTCAGGCGTTTACTGTGCACCAGTTCGATCTCTGGAATCGTCCATACTTGTCCGAATAAGCCGCGCAGGATGTAGCGCAAATATGCGATACGGCTGCGGGTTTTGAACAGGACCAGACGCAGGTCGTCCCGCTCCAGCGATGCCCCGGGAGCCAGTTCGCGCAGAATTCCTCCAAAAAAGCGAATGCGGACCGCCAGCGCCTGGGAGATGATCGCCTGCCTTGGTTCACCCGCGTCTTCAAAGTCAGCCGCAAAGGTCTCTAGCGGATGCCTTAGCCATAACCGTGTCGCCTTGGCATAGTAAGCGACCATGCCGAGCTGTTTTTTTGCCTGGGCGCTTAGCTTGTAAAAAAGATGGGCATCAACCCCGACGCCAGCCGTCACCGTAAAGTACCGGCTTGCCGCTTTGCCGCTGAAATCCCGATATTCGACTTTCCCCACGCTGATACGTCGCGGCGTGGCCTGCATTGCGGCGCGGGCGGCGCGCGCCGCCGAGAGCGGCAATCCCAGATCATGAGCCAGGGCATTGGCTGTGCCCAGCGGGATGATGCCTAGAGCGGCATTCGTACCCACAATCGCTTGCAGCACGTCATGGACAGTCCCGTCGCCTCCGCAGGCGAAAATCGTGTCGCAGTCTTCAGAAACTGCTTGCCGGACTTGCTCCGCAGTCTCGGCCGCCCCCAGGGTTGGCGATCCGGAAATCTCAATCCCCGCTTCGCGCAATATCCGGAGCGCCGATCCTACGTCGCTGGTACGGCACTCACGGCGTCGGCCAGACAGAGGATTGTAAAAGAGGGCGGCTTTCTGCATGGAAACTTGGATTGTACTGGAAGGGATGCGTCATAGGATTTGGAAGCCAGCTTGGGGCCGTTCCATGCGCTCGTGGAGTTCCGGGGTTGCGGGCTACTCTAGTTTTCACTAAGCTACCTTCATCCATTTGGGGCTTCTTCACGAAACTACTTTCCGTAAGAAAGAGACCTTAAGGAGGGGATCATGAGGTTCCCGATCTCCTGGTTGCTCGCCGCCGCTCTCTGTGCAGCAGCCGCAGCCCAGGACTATTCCACTCATAATCAGGACAGGCCGGTGACCATGATGCCGGGACTTGGCGACATGCATCACCCGGTCTCAACCAAGAATGCAGAGGCGCAGCAGTTCTTCGACCAAGGACTGCGACTGATCTACGCATTTAACCATGACGAAGCCGCGCGCTCCTTCCAGCATGCGGCCGAGCTTGATCCCAAGCTGGCCATCGCCTACTGGGGCGTGGCTGAGGCAGTGGGACCGAATTACAACGATCCGGCTAGTGAAGATCGTTTCGTGAAGGCTCACGAGGCAATTCAGAAGGCGGAGGAACTGTCCGTCGATGCTTCACCCAGTGAGAAAGCCTACATTCAGGCCATGGCGAAGCGCTTCCCTGGCGGCGCGAATGTGGATCGCCGGAAGGCAGCAGAGGAGTATCACGATGCCATGCGGGGCGTCGCCAAGCAGTTCCCCGACGATCTGGACGCCGCCACTCTATTTGCCGAGTCAGGCATGGACCTGCATGCTTGGGGATTGTGGCATCCGGATGGCACTCCGGAAGTTGGTACCGATGAGATCGTTGCTACGCTGGAGTCGGTAATGCGGCGCGATCCCAACCATATGGGCGCGGTTCATTACTACATCCATGCAGTGGAAGCTTCGCCGAGTCCGGAGAAGGCTCTGGCCGGAGCCAACAAACTGGCATCGCTTGCGCCCGCGGCAGGACACATCGTACACATGCCGGCGCACATTTACATTCGCACCGGCGATTACGAGTCGGCGGTGAAGACCAACCAACGAGCGGCGGAAGTGGATCGGGCTTACATCAAGGCGAGTGGCGCGCAGGGCATCTACCCCATGATGTATTACAGCCACAACCTGCACTTCATCGCGATGTGTTCGGCGATGAACGGCAACTATGATGAGGCCAAGAAAAATGCGGATATGCTGGCCGCTCATGTTGGTCCGGCGGTGAAAATGATGCCACCGTTGGAAGGCTTCATGACTATTCCCACCGCAGTGGAAATTCGCTTCCACAAGTGGGATCAGATCCTGAAAATGCCGCAGCCCGACCCAGCCATGAAGACGACCACGGTTTTCTGGCACTTTGGCCGCGGAATGGCGCTGGCGGGAACTGGCAAGGTTGCCGATGCAGAGGCGGAGTACAAGATCGTCTCCGATGCCGAGAAAGCGACCCCTGAAGATGTAATCTTCGCCATGCCGGTGAACAACAAGGCCAAGGACATCTTGAAAATAGCAACGAAGGTTTTGGGAGCGAAGATCGCGCTGGCCAAGAAAGACAACGCCGGCGCTATCGCCATGTTCAAGGAGGCGATCACGATTCAGGACTCGCTCAAGTACGGTGAGCCGCCTGACTGGTTCTTTCCGGTGCGCGAATCACTAGGTGCCGCGCTGTTGATGAATGGCAATCCGGTCGGCGCGGAACGGGTATTCCGGGCTGACCTGGAGCGCAATCCGCGCAATCCGCGGTCGTTGTTCGGCCTGAAACAGGCGCTGAAAGCTCAGGGCAAAGACTACGACGCGGGATTCGTGGAGAAGCAGTTTAACGCGTCATGGAAAGGCGGAGACACGCAGTTGAAGATGGAAGATCTCGTGTAGTCCGAATATAGGCCTGTCATCTCTAAAAGCGGTGGCTGGTTTTTCGCTTCAGTTCACCCAACCCGACTTCGAACCGCCGTTCTTTTTCTTGCTCTCATCCGGAGGGATGTAATTCCCGTGTTCGTCGAAGCTGACGGTACGGTTGTGCTCACGCATGTAGACTTCGAATTTGCGGGCAGCGCGTCGGCGCTTCCAGCGGTAGAAGGAATTGCGCAAGCTGAAGTAGCGCTCGGAAGCTCCGAACAGCAATCCGCGTTTGGGCACGAACTTTACGTAGAGATATCCAAACAGCAAACCGCCCAGGTGGGCCACATAGGCCACGCCTTGTCCGCGGCCCGGACCGGCAGCGTTGATGGCTGATATCATTTCGATGAAGACGATGACTGCAACAAAATACTTCGCTTTGATAGAAATGGGGATCGGGAAAAGCCAGATCTCCTGCTCCGCGTAAATGACGCCGAAAGCCATCAAAATCCCCAGAATTCCGCCAGAAGCGCCCACCGTTGCGGTGTTAGGAGTAACCCCGAGCAGTCGGGTATAGGAAACCAGGATTGTGGTCAGGGCCGCCCCGACCACGCAAAAGAAATAAAATTCGAGGAACTTGTTCTTGCCCCAGTCCGACTCAAGTTGTGAGCCGAACATCCAGAGCCACAGCATGTTGAACAGGATGTGGAAAATGCCTACGTGCAGGAATGAGTAGGTAACTACTTGCCAAATAAATCCATGAACGACAAACCGCGGGATCAGGGAGAGCAGGGTGGAGAGGACGTCGGCCAGTCCGGGCGCGAATGCCTGGAGCAGCGAAATGAGGAGAAACACCCCCGCATTGACAATGACCAGCCACTTCACCGCTTTCGTGAAGGGAGGCAAACTCAGCGAAAACGTGCGTCCGCGGGGCATGAAGGCACAGTTGCCAGTGGCCAGTTGCCAGGTAAGACGGGACCTGCTGTTCGGCTGGCGTCAGTTGGAATTTTATCAGTTTGCATTAGCGCTCGGGTAACGGCACTACCGGCAGGCTGCGGTGCCCGTCTTTGTCTAACGCCCTGACAGCGAAAATCACATTGTCTTTCGACAATGGAAGCTTGGCCCGAGTCGCGTTTCCCACAACTTTGACATTCTCCCAATCCGGGCTCGAGGTGGCACGCCACAGCACCTCATAGCTGCTAGCGCGTCCGTCGGGCGAAGCGCTCCAGGTAAGGGTGGAATCGTTCTCCAGTTCTTTCGTCAGAATATGAACATTTGCCGGGGGCGCAGGCGCAGATGCCAACGATGCGAGGGTCGCAGCATTCACCCGCGCCACGTTCGCCACGTAGTCGAAATTCACGAACTTGGGCAGATCGCCATATTCGATGCCATCGTCGGTGCGCACGTCCTGGTGCTGGTGGTTGTAGTCTTCGCGGTACTCGGTGAATCGAACCGCGGCGTAACCCTGTTGGTTGAAGGAATAGTGGTCGCCGCCACGCAGATAGCGATCCAGCCGAAAGATGAGCAGCGGCTCAACTCCGGCATGGTAGGTGCGACCGGCTTCAGCGACGTAGCGGGCGAGTTGGCGAGATGTGGAATCGTTCTCGCCGCCAAGGCTGCGGATGCGGCGCAAATCGGCATCCGTGGCCCCGACCGGCACGCCTTCGGAGAAAACGCGCACTACACTCGTGTCCTGCTGCGGATTGCGATCGCCGCCTACGATGTCGTTGTTCAGAACCGCTTCGATCTTCCATCCCTGCTGCCGGGCCATCTCAGCGAAATGCTTGCTGCCGTTCAGGCCCTGCTCCTCCCCCGCGACGGTCAGGAAGATGATGGTGGCGGGGAATTTTAGCTTGCTCAGGACACGGGCGCATTCCAGGCTGACGGCCGTTCCGCTGCCGTCGTCATTTGCACCGGGAGCGTCGCCTTTGGCATCCAAGGTATCTCCGTTACGGGAGTCGTAGTGGCCGGTCACCAACACGATGCGGGAAGTGCTCTCCGGATTGCTGCCCTTGAGCACCGCATAAATGTTAGTGATCACGGTTGGACTGGGGATGCGGTCTGCCGGTGCCTGGGTGAAGCTGTCAGTCTTCACTTCGAGGCATCCGCCGCACTCATGGGAGTAGCGTTCAAATTCGCTTTTGATCCACTCCCTGGCGGTGCCAATGCCATGGCCGGCGGCGATTGAGGCGGGATCCTGGGCGGAGAGCGTGACTCGGGTTCCGAAGCTGACCAGTTTTTCGATGTTGGCGCGGATACGCTCGGCCGAAATTTGCTGCAGGGCAGCGGAAATTTGCGGATCGGCAGGGCCAGCGCTCACTGGGGTTTGCGGATAGGCCGGAGTATTCGAAAAGGCTACAATTGTCGATATAACGGCCGAGATGAGGAAAGTCTTCAAGCGAGAACAATTGAGACGCATCGTAGTTGGGTACGGCTTCTCCAGATTGAGAGTAGCGGACCGGTGATTCCGCGGCTTGGCAGCGAATCCGGCGTGAGCCGGGCACTTGACCTTGGCCGCGAGAGAATCTAAATATTATCAGTTGGACCTTTCATAGAACGGAGGCAATTATGGTCTATTGTCCTGAATGCGAGACCGATCTCGACATTGAAGAAGACGAGGTCGATGAGGGGGAAATTGTCTCCTGTCCGGAGTGTGGCTCGGATTTCGAGGTCATTACGATCAATCCCATCGAACTGAAGCCGGTCGAGGAGGAGGACTACGACGAAGAAGAAGAGGACGAGGAAGCCGAAGACGGTGACTATTCCTAAGCGGTTGCTGTTCCTTTCCTGCTCCTGCTCGATCTCCCGTTGCAATTTACCGCTGGTACTTCTTGGGCTGTTGCTCTCACTGTTAGTTGTTCAACTACCTGTCTTAGCTGCTTTAGGTGCCTCAGCCGACCGCAAGCATGAGAAGCCCTACGCTCTGATCTACGGTACCGTCTGGGGACCGGACAACCGACCGGTTTACGGGGTCAAGGTGAGGATTCGCCGGCCCGATCAAAAGAAGGCCAAATGGGAACTCTATTCCGATCACAGCGGGGAATTCGCCCAGCGGGTGCCTGCGGGCAAGGCTGATTACGTAATCTGGGCCGACGTGAAGGACTTTAAGTCTCAGGATGGCAGGCACTTACGGCCCGGGGACGAGGTTAAGATCCACATCGAGAATGATGAGCGCGCCGACATCGGTTTGCATCTAAAACAGTAGACACTCTGAACATCTTTAAGCTGTGGTGGCAGGTTGGGGGAGAGGAATCTACATGAAACGTAGCCTCGCGCTGTCGATGGCGCTGCTGCTGGCAATGGCCACGGCTGCTTCCGCCTACGCCGATAAGAAGCAGAAAACCGACTCCGGGCGCCTGCTGTCCGGCCGCGTGATTGACCGTGAGGACCAACCGCTGGTCAATGCGGTCGTTTATCTCACCAATACCCGAACCCGCGCCGTGAAGACCTACATCGTTGGGCCAGATGGCGAATACCACTTCCCGGCGCTCTCGCCGAATATCGATTATGAAGTCTATGCCCAGTTCAACGGCAAGAAGAGCGACACCAAGACACTCAGCCAGTTTGATGACCGGCAGCAGGTGAGTATTAATTTGAAGGTGGATACGCAGTAGTACACGCGGCGCCAGCCGGATCTAGGCGCACTCTGTTAGGGACAAGTTCCGCAGCTCAGGCTATACTCACACGCTCATGAAGGCATTCTTGGTTGCTGCTCTCCTCGCCACGTTGTCCCCTTATGCTTCTAGTGCGGACCGCCCCTCAGTGAGTCTAGGCAAGGCATTAGCAGCGTTGGAGCATGCTCACACGACCCACAGCAGCGCAATGCAACTATGTGGGGTTAAGACCGAACGTGAAATTGGATGGGACTCCATCGAGCGAGAGACACGGGAATTGGCCAATGCGCTCCCGGAACCCAGGGCATCGGAAATGACGGAAGTGCTGCGTAGGCTAAGAATGGAGCGGCATTCCCTTTGGCGCGACTTTCTGGGTTGCGTGTTGAAGCCAAACCAAATCGGGACGACGCAATCGATTCAAAGTGCCAGGATTTCGCTGGATGATGCTGCAGAGGACGTGGAGGCTAGCATCCAGAACCGCGTTTGGAATTTGGAGCAGGCAGTGGACTACTACAAGGGGTACCCTTGCTCTAAATAGAAGGCCCATTCCTCTGTGTGGCCCGGCAGTTCCACAAGTTCTCCCTTAGGTTGCAGTCCGCGAATGCAGAACTCCACGAGTTCATTGAACGAGACGGACCCAATGACCCGTAATTCGGTTAGCATTTCTGGAAGCGATGCGAATCGTCTTACGTGAGGCCAGCCATCGTCCCCCAGCTTTGCAACAAGTTTAAGGACACCGTCTTCTTCAAAAACTCTCCCGATGTTCATGCCTCAACCCTTACTAGTTATTTTCGTTTCCAGCGCGCTTCCACGAGATCAGCTCCCCGATTGTCGAGCTGGTGCTCGAGACCGGGTGCTTGTAGGACTCCACCTCCTGCCGCGAAGCTTCCTCGCCCACAGCGCGGATGCTGAGCCCGACTTTTTTCTCCTCGGGATTCATCTTGATGATCTTGAAGTCGTGCTCGCTGCCCGGCTCAAGATGGAGGGGCTGACCGTTGCCGTCAAGCGCTTCCGAGTTGTGGCATAGGCCTTCAACGCCGTCAGCAATCTCAACGAACGACCCGAAAGTAGCGATGCGCAGCACTTTTCCATGCAACACGTCACCAATGTGGTGTTGTTCGAAGAAGGCCTCCCATACATCGGGTTGCAGCTGCTTCACGCCGAGCGAGAGGCGCCGTTTGTCGGGTTCGATCGCCAGTACGATGGCTTTCACGCGATCGCCTTTTTTCAACACCTCGGAAGGATGCTTCACGCGCTTAGTCCAGCTCAGGTTGCTGACGTGGACCAAGCCGTCAATTCCCTCCTCAATCTCGATGAACGCACCAAAGTCGGTCAGGTTGCGCACCCGGCCTTCCACCGTGGCGCCCACGGGATACTTGTCATGCAGAGAGTCCCAGGGATTCGAGGCCAGTTGCCGCATGCCCAGCGAAATGCGCCGTTCCTGCGGATTTACGTTGAGCACAACGCAATCCACATGGTCGCCAACATTCACCAGCTTGGAGGGGTGCTTCATGCGCTTGGACCATGTCATCTCGCTGACGTGGACCAGTCCCTCAATGCCCTGCTCCAGTTCTACAAAGGCTCCGTAATCGGTGACGCTGATGACTCGTCCGCTGACGTGTGCGCCCACCGGATAGCGATGAGATGCGTCGAGCCAGGGATCAGGCGTGAGCTGCTTGAAGCCAAGTGACACCCGCTGCTTGTCCTTGTCGAACTTGAGCACTTTCACCTGAATCTGGTCGCCCACGTTGACCAGATCACGGGGATGCGTCAGCCGTCCCCAGGACATGTCAGTAATGTGCAGCAGGCCGTCGATGCCACCCATGTCGACAAACGCACCGTACTCGGTGAGGTTCTTGACCACACCGGTGAGGACTGAGCCTTCTTCCATGTGCTCCATGGTTTTGGAGCGCTTTTCGCTCTGTTCCTCTTCGAGCACCTGCTTGCGCGAGACCACTATGTTGCCGCGCTTTTTGTTCAGCTTGATGACGGCTACTTCCAGCGTTTGTCCCTTGAGGGCGTCGAGATTGCGAACCGGGCGCAAGTCGGCTTGGGAGCCGGGCAGAAAGGCACGAGCGCCCATAATATCGACGGTGAGACCGCCCTTGGTGCGGTCGATCACTTGGGCATGGATGGGCTTCTTCTCGTTGTGAGCCTTCTCGATCTCATCCCAGGCGCGGAGACGCTGCGCCCTTTGGTGAGACAGATTAATGTAGCCTTCTTCGGTCTCGCCCTTCTCGCGCATCACGTCGATTTCGTCGCCGGGCTGGAACCGCGGCTTGCCCTCGTGGTCCATCACCTCGGCGATGGGGAGCATGCCTTCCGACTTGGCGCCAATATCGACCACAACGTGGGTAGGAGTAAGTTTTAAGACGGTACCGCGAATCACGTTGTCGTCGCCGGCAGCTTCCTCGGTTTCAGTTGTGAAACTTTCCAGGGCGCTGGCGAAGTCGTCGGTTGAACTGGCCGAAGTAGAAGCAGGCCTTTCTTGCGGTGGTTGGGGCTGTTTTTCTGTCGTGTGTTGGGGCTGGGCAGACGCGGACGGTTGCGGGTTGGCGCTATCGGAGGTGGAAACCTCGGAAGAGCCCGCAGTGTGCTCAGCTACGGTGGTTAAAGTCGCGGATTCATGGTTGGAATCGGTATTGTCGTCGAACAAGGTCATGGCCTCTCTGGTGTGCTCGGAAGGAGGGGCTGTTTTCCGCGGACTGCTGGCGTGAGTCTTCGGTTGTGTTGAGCCCGTCCTGGCGAACGAGCCTGTGACAATCCCAGCGGTCGGACTGCTAAAAGCGAACCCGCTCCCAAGGCGAACCCTTCGACTATAGCAACCGCTTGCAAACAGTGTCAAACACGATTCTGAGGATAAATTTTGGCACGGCTACAAAGCCGACTCCAACGCGGAATTGTTGAAAGAGCCGACGAAGAGTGTGGTCTCTGGTTTGGATTTTCATTCGATAAATCAAAAATCAATAATCAACGAATCCCGGCATCTGCTACCCTCCCGCCATGGACTATCTCTGGACCCCGTGGCGGTACGCTTACGTCACCGTCGCTGAGAAAGCCTCAGGATGCATTTTCTGCGATCTGCTTCATGCCGAAAATGACGAACAGTCCCGCATCGTGCATCGCGGCCAGCACTGCTTTATTGTCCTGAATACTTTTCCTTACACATCCGGACACGTAATGATCGTTCCTTACGATCACGTGGATGAACTGCGCAAATTGTCCGTGGAACCGGCCCACGAAATGATGGCTCTCTCCCAGAGAATGGAGACCGTTCTGCGCCAGCTTTATTCGCCGAGCGGGATCAATCTGGGCATGAATATCGGGCAGGCTGCCGGCGCAGGCGTTGCCGGACACATTCACATGCACGTGCTTCCGCGCTGGATGGCGGATTCGAACTTCATGACGGTGGTAGGCGAGACCCGCATCTTGCCCGAAAGCCTGGAGATAACCTATCAACGGATAAAGAGCGCATTAGATACGCAGACATCATCCTGAGCGAGGATTTTCGAGGGGTGGGCCCTCGCCCAGGATGAAACTGCGTTCCCAGGGGCGATCAGTGAACTTTACTGAAACGCTATGCTGCCAAAACGTCCATGGGCGTAGGCAGTCGGTCCAGCGGTGAAGTACAACACGTCTTTCAAGCCCCCCATACCGCCATTCCCGAACATAATGGCCCACAAGCCCTGGACGGCGATGGTGCCCCCGGCAGCGTTCGTGAGTTGCCCCAAGGTTGCGCCGGTAGTGGGATCGAAGGCAGTAATATGGCCGTCGCCTAAGTTGCCAATTAGAATGTCGTTGCTGAACGTCCCGTAATTGGCCGTAGCGAGCGCGATTCCCCAAGGCGCGTTCAACTTACCTTTACTGGCGAAACGCTTAATGAAATTTCCATTCAGGTCGAAGATGTCGACCAATCCAAGACCGGGACCCAGAACCGCATCAGTCTTGGTAGCATTCTGCTTCGCATATGCAACGTACATTTGGCCGTTGATGTTGCGGATGTTGTGAGGAGCGAAGCCGAGGGGCAGTGTGGGATCGGTGAACGAGCCCGACAGCGTCACCAAATTGAAGTTCTGGTCATAGACCTCGATCTTGGCCGAGAAGAAATTTGCGCAATACAGGAAATTGCCGGTGCCGTTGTTGGCCAACTCCATAGCTTTGTATACGGCGCTGGTAGCGGAATTGTTTACCGCAATAACGGCGACTGTGGCATTGACACTCGGATTCCATCCTGTGATCACGCCGTCTTCGCTGTCGAAGAGAAACAGAGCAGGTCCGGAATGACCGTTCTGGGTGATGACGAACCCGGTGGTTCCGTTGAACACCGTTCCTGTTGGTACGCCCGTTCCGGTGCCGGAAGCAGGTGGGATGGTCACAATAAGTGACTGCGGATTGCCATTCGTGTCATACAGAGTGGAAGTTCCACTGTTGTTGTTGGCGACCCAAAAATCGCCGGTAGGGCTGAAACTAATGCCCCAGGGATTGATCAGATTGGGATCGATGTGGGGAGCTTTGCCTGCCTGGTCGGCGACCAGAAACGTCCCTTTGTAGGCGGCCGCACTGGCAAGGCTGGAGACCGCGATGACAAATACCAGTACGACCATCGCGGCGGACACTTTTCTACCATCGAGCCGGAAGACCCGCATACTGCCTCCTTCTATCTTTTGGTTGAAGTTCGCATTACCCAGCGGCTGGTTTCACGCGAGCAGGAAATTTGCCGCCACTTAAGCGAATTGAAGCGTAAGGGAAGGGGGTGCAACAGTTGTCAACAGATTGTCAACAGATTGTTTTTTTTGTGAGAATGCAACGGCTTGCAGAGCCATTCGTACCACACACTAACTTCTCAGGATCAACTGCATTTTGTCCTCGTCGATGACCTGAACCTTGAGTTCCCTGGCTTTGTCGAGCTTTGAACCGGCGTCGCTGCCCGCAACCACATAGTCGGTTTTCTTGCTAACTGAGGACGCGACGCGCCCGCCGGCATCTTCGATCAGCTTCTTGGCTTCATCGCGGCTGAGATGTGGAAGGGTCCCGGTCAACACAAAAGTCTTGCCCGCAAGCTTGGTGCCTCGTTCTTTCTCCTTGCCTTTGAAGGTGAGGCCAGCCTGGGCGAGCTGCTTGACTAAGTCGCGATTCTTCGGCTCGGCGAAGAATTCGACGATACTCTTGGCGATTCGGGGGCCAACTTCATTCACCTGCTGCAGTTCTTTTTCGCCGGCTTCCATCAGTGCATTCATGGATCCGAAATGCTCGGCCAGAAACTGCGCGGTGCGCTCGCCCACGAAGCGAATCCCCAGCCCGAAGATGACGCGCTCCAGTGGCAGCTTCTTGGAGTTTTCTATCTCGGCCAATACATTTTCAGCGCTCTTGTCGCCCATGCGCTCAAGCTGCAGAAGGTCCTGTTTGGTCAACTTGTAAATTTCGGCGACATTCTTGACCATGCCGCGCTCAGTGAGTTGGTTGACCAAGGCGTCCCCCATGCCTTCGATGTTCATTACATGGCGCGAAGCGAAGTGAAGGATAGTCTCGCGCAACTTTGCCGGGCAGTTTGCGTTCACGCAGCGGTGATCGGCCTCGCCTTCCACGCGAATCACATGGCCACCGCAAACGGGACATCGCTCCGGCATATGGAACTTCTTGTGTCCCCGCGGATGCGCCTTGTCTTCGAGCACACGGGTCACCTTGGGGATCACATCGCCGCCGCGCTCGACTTCCACATAGTCGCCGATCTTCACGCCCAGGCGCTCGATTTCATCCATGTTATGCAGCGTTGCGCGGCTTACGGTGGTGCCGCCGATAGGCACCGGCTTGAGCGCCGCTACCGGCGTGAGTTTTCCGGTGCGTCCGACCTGTACGCGAATGTCTTCGATCTGCGTGATGCCGGAGCGCGCCGCGTATTTGTAAGCAATTGCCCAGCGCGGGGCTTTTCCCGTGAAGCCAAGCTCCTGCTGCAGCGAAGTGCGATCTACCTTGATGACAATGCCGTCGATTTCGTAGGGCAGGCTCTCGCGTTTTCCTTCCCACTCCTGAATGAACGCCCACACCTCATCAAAGTTTTTGGCCAGGCATCTGCGCGGATTCACCTTGAATCCTGCAGCCTGCAGCGCCTTGAGCGTCTCCCAATGGCGGTCGAAATAGGTTCTCCCATCTCGCAGCAGCATGTAGCCGAAGTAATCCAAGCGGCGCTGGGCCGTGATGCTGGGCTCCAGCTGGCGGACAGTTCCTGCGGTAGCGTTGCGTGGATTGGCGAACAAAGAGAGCCCCTTCGCCTCACGCTCCTCATTCATCTTCTTGAAACCGCCGAGCGGCATCAGCATCTCGCCGCGAACCTCGAATTCTCGCGGAAGGCCGGCTTTCTTCAGTTTCTCTTTTGAGACCGACAATGGAACAGATCTGACGGTACGAACGTTTAGCGTGACATCCTCTCCTTCGGAGCCGTCTCCCCGGGTAATTCCACGCTTCAGTTGGCCATCTTCATAGCGCAAGGCCAGCGACATGCCGTCGAGCTTCAACTCGCAGACGTACTCGACATCTTTACCTTTGCGACCGGTCAGTTCGTGAACTCGGCGCTCCCAGTTACGCAGCTCGTCTTCGTTGTAGGTGTTGTCGAGCGAAAGCATGGTGGAGGAATGCCGGATTTTGAGAAATCCCTCGCGCGGCTTGCCTCCGACGCGTTGACTAGGGGAGTCCGGTGTAATGAGCTCAGGGTGCTCGGCCTCAAGACTTTTGAGCTGGTTCATCAGGAGGTCGAATTCGGCGTCACTGATTTCCGGGTCGTCGAGCACGTAGTAGCGGTATTCGTGACGACGAATCTTGTCGCGCAGCGCCTCGATCTTCTTTTCGACGTCCCTGGTCGCAGTGGCCATTACCGTAAGATTATATTCATCCACCATGCCGATAATCGAAACCCAGCGGCTGCTCCTGCGGGAGTTCGTGCCGGAGGATGTCGACGCACTCGCCCGGATTTTGTCCGATGCGGAGACCATGCGTTATTATCCGGCGCCGCTGGAGCGGTCAGGCGTTGAACAATGGATCGAACGCAACCGGCTGCGCTATGTCCAGGATGGCCACAGACTCTGGGCCATGATCCAAAAGAGCAGCGGGGAACTGATTGGCGACTGCGGGCTCATCCATCAAGTTGTGGACGGAGAGGAGGAAATTGAAATCGGCTACCACGTCCGCCGCGACCTCTGGGGTCAAGGTTGCGCCGCGGAAGCGGCCAGCGCTTGCCGTGACTATGGCTTCTCGCAGCTTGCGGCCGAACATCTGATTTCACTGATTCGTCCGGAGAATCAGCCTTCACAGCGAGTTGCCGAAAAGATTGGGATGGAGTTGTGGAAGCAAGTCCTGTGGCGCGATCTGCCGCATTGCGTGTACATGATCCGCCGGATGTAACGCTGGCATCTTGCCAGCTGTTGCGAGAGCCGGATAGAGCGCTCGGCTGAAATCAAGGAAACAGCGCCAGGAATTTAGCGAGGACATTGCCGGCAAGATCGCTGTTTTTCGCCTTCGCTCTAAATCCCAAGTCGTGTCCCACGCCTTCCACGACCAGCAATTCGGTCTTCGCGGGAATGAGCCGCAAGGCCGAAGTGATTTCGTCGATGGCGGCGAATGCATCGCGTGTGCCCTGTACAAATAATCCCGGCACGTTCAGGCGATGAAAATGTTCCACTCGAAGCTGCGTGGGTTTGCCCGGCGGGTGCAGCGGATAGGATGACAACAACAGTCCATTCACCAGCAGCGGCTCGTCAGCGCACAGCATGGTTGCCTGGCGTCCGCCGTAGGAATGGCCGCCGAGGAACACGCGCCCTTCCGTCAGCTTTCGCATGGCCCCAACAGCATGCTTCAGTCCTGCGCGGTCGCGTGCCGCACCGCCGGGGCCGGGCGGTCCATACGGTCGGCGCTGGCGATAGGGCAGATCGCAGCGCAGGACGTTGAATCCGGCCTCCGCGAAGGCATTTGCGAAGGCTATCAGCATCGGCCCTTGCGAATTTCCTCCTGCGCCGTGCGTGAGCACTAAGGCGCCTTTGCCGGGCGCGTGAGGACGATGCAAGAAGCCGCGTACCGGGGGATCGACTGAATTATCGGCCAATGGCTCGAGGCTAGACAATTCAAGCATGTTGTCAGACTAAAGGTTGTTCGGCAAATTGCCCAGGCCGGTTGCTGGTGGAGCCGCGATATTGCGTCGCTAGCAAGGAATTACGTTTGACCGGGAAGAAAATTACAGATCATCGGCCCTGGTAAAGTGCTGGCGGACAGGATTGCCTTTTGTATCGGTACCTCGAGTACCTTATGCTTCTTTTGCTTCTCCCACTCCCTGTAAGCGTCGAAATATGATTCCGGCAGATTACTATCCTCCTTGACAAAATAGATTTCGCTTCTTCTCATCATCTTGTCGGTCAAGGCGAGGTGGTTGATGGATTTCGTTAGCTGAACTGCTCCGCAACTTCCGTTTGGCACGTTATCGACTCTAACGTGAACAACCTTGCCGAACTTCGGAAGCTCTTCGACCTTGAGTACGGTAACTGTGGGCCCGGACCCCGTTTCCCAGACCTGACCGGGCTTGTACTCGACGATTTTCGACTGGAACTCTTTGGCTTGACTTGCGTTCTGCTGAGCACTTGCTATCGGAATCAAGGACAAAAACACGACGAGAACCGTTAGCTTGCAAATCGAGATAGCCATTTGTCGCCTCCACACTCCAGTTAAAGTATAGGCCTATGCTGGGGCGACTTTTTATCATTGACTGTCGTTAACAGGCGTTTCACCAACAATCGAGCAATCACGGGTGCGGGACTCCACACTTTCCCCCGCTGCCCGGGCGATTCCAATAGCTACTACTCTTCCCTCTCGCGCCGAGTCCGCCGAGGTTTTCCGCCTAGAGGCCTCTCTGCTTCCTCCGCTGTCACCTCATGCAGGCGCATAAAATTTGTTGAGCCGGAAGCCATTCGCATTCCCGCCACTACCCCGAGCACGTCACCCGCGCGAATACGTCCCTGGCGCAGAAGTTCCTGCTCCGCGGTTGCAACCATATCTTCAGCCAATCGTGTCTGGCGCCGCCGCAGTGGCCGAACGCCCCAAAACAGGTTCATGCGGTTGCAGACTGGCTCAGAATTTGAAAACGCATAGACCTGAGACTTGGGCCGGTACTTGGATATGAGCCGCGCAGTGTTGCCGGTCTCGGTGAACACCGCAATGGCGCCCATGTGGAGGTCTTCAGCGGCGTGCGCCACCGATTCGCAGATCGTCTCCGCAATGTTCATGTTTGGCCGCTCGCGACGGCGTGGCGGAACCGTAAACTCCGCCATTCTGCTTTCGGCTTCCAGTGCAATTCTTGCCATCATGGCCACCGATTCACGAGGGTATTTTCCGTTAGCCGTCTCCGCCGAAAGCATTACCGCGTCGGTGCCGTCGAAGATAGCATTGGCCACGTCGCTGGCCTCGGCCCGCGTGGGACGGGGATTCTCGATCATCGACTCCAGCATTTGGGTGGCGATGATCACCGGCTTTCGAAATTCCGAAGCGAGACGAATGACGTGCTTCTGGATGACCGGCACTTTCTCCGGAGGCATCTCAACCCCCAAGTCGCCGCGCGCCACCATCACGCCGTCGGAAGCTTCAAATATTTCCTCCAACCCTTCCAGTGCCTGCGGCTTCTCCAGCTTGGCTATCACCGGGACATCGCTGCCGTGTTCCGCGATGAGCTGCTTGACCGTGCGGATATCGGCTGCCGATCGTACGAACGATATGGCTACCATGTCGACGCCACGCTTCAACCCGAATTCCAGATCGATACGATCTTTTTCTGTGAGTGCGGGGATGCGGAGCGCTGCGCCCGGGAGATTGATTCCCTTGTGTTCGCCGAGCATGCCACCGTTGACCACTTCGCACTCGACATCGTCGTCATGCACTTGCAGCACCCGCAACTCGATCAGCCCATCTGACAGCAGGATGCATGCGCCGGGCTGAACCTCGCTGGCGAGATCCTGGAAAGTAGTAGAGATCAGAGAGGCGGTCCCGGCAACGTCGCGCGGGGTGATGGTCACGCGGGATCCAGCTTCGAGGAGAACCGGAGCGTGTCCCTTCAAGCGGTCGGTACGGATCTTCGGACCTTGCAAATCCTGCAGGATGCAGATAGTGCGATCTTCTTTTCTTGCAGCGCGCCGCAGACGTTGGATGTTGCGGGCGTGCTCTGCGTGGGAGCCGTGGGAGAAGTTGAGGCGAGCGACGTCCATGCCGAGACGCATCAGGTCGGTAATAGCGGCTTCTGAGTTGGAAGCAGGTCCAATGGTGCAGATGATCTTGGCGCGACGGCCCGAAGCCGCGGGGCCGGCGCCCTCGAGATTCTCGCTGAAGAAACCCCCTGAAACCAGGTCAACCTTGCCCTGTTTCAAGTTCCTCCTGATGGCGTGAAATTGGACGTCTGAACTAGAGTAGCGTTTCGCAGTGAGTCAAATCTAGGTCACGATGGGGCGCGAAACCGAACTCTCGGTCAGCTCTTTGCCTAACTTCGAGCGGGGGAAGAGCATGGCATTGAACTCCGCGCCGACGAGGATCACGAGCGAGATCATGTACATCCACACCAGCAGCGCGATGCCGAAGCCCAGCGAGCCGTAAATGATGCTGTAATCGGCATAATTTTGCAGATACCATCCGAATATCAACGTTGCACCGAACCACATCGCAGTCGCCAGCGTCGCTCCCGGCAACACGCTGTGCCATGGCTGGGTCCGAGGAACTGCATTGTGATAGATCAATGCGATCACAGCAATGCTGGTCAGGGTCGCGATAATCCAGCGGATCGCTGTCCACATCAGCAGGACGTAGAAGCCGAATTCGCGTCCCAAGTGGAACAGGATTCGGGTTTCGATCCGGCTGCCGAACGCCACCAGCAATGTAGCAAACATAAGGGGGACGCCAGCCAGGATCACCAGCGAAAAGGCAATCAGACGCTCTTTCGCCAACCCCCAAACTTTCGGAAGCTGATAGGCGTTGCGGAAGCCTTCCATCCAGGAAATCATCACGCCCGATGAGGTCCACAGAGTCAGGAGCGATGTGGTAATCAGCAGGCCGACGGAGCGTTGTGTCGAGCTACGAAGATAGGCCAACGCGGTACTGGCGCCGGCGGGCAGAATCCTGCCCAGCGCGTAAGAGATTTCACGGAGATAAACCTCCGTTTTGCGCGAGGTGGCCAATACCGAGCCGAGCACCAGCAGGAAAGGAAAAAAAGTCAGGATCGAAGAATACGCCGACGCTTTGGCAATAGCGAAGGCATCATGCTGAAACGCACGCCAGAACGCAAGCCGCAGCAGCCGCAGAAAACGCAACATTTCGGATTTCAGGGTAGTAGGTGAGTGAACCGCGTGCAACCCGGAAATGCCGTTGCGTTCCTGATCGGACAATCGTTGGGGATTTGCGTGCATAGAGCTGGAAATAAAAGGGGCGGATGTCTCCGCCCCTCTAAGTTCCCTGCCATTATTCCGCTGTCAGTTCCTCGGTCTCGCCCTCGTGGCGCATCAGCTCGAGCGCGCGCTCGGCTTCCTCGTACGCGGCGGAGACCTCCTCCTGCACCTTGGCCGCGGCCTCTTCCATCTCTGGCGAGAGGCGCACGTTGCGGTAGTACTCCATTCCAGTGCCGGCCGGGATGAGGCGTCCGACGATGACGTTTTCCTTCAGACCGCGCAGGTGATCGACTGCTCCCTGGATGGAAGCCTCGGTGAGCACGCGCGTGGTCTCCTGGAACGATGCCGCCGAGATGAACGACTCGGTCGACAGCGACGCCTTGGTAATGCCGAGCAGCAATGGACGACCGGTAGCCGGCTTGCCGCCCTGCGCGATGACCCGCTCGTTCTCCTCGCGGAAGCGGAACTTGTCCACCTGCTGCTCGAGGAGGAACTGGGTGTCGCCAACGTCCTCAACCTTCACCCAGCGCATCATCTGGCGCACGATCACCTCGATGTGCTTGTCGGAGATGTTCACACCCTGCAGCCGGTAGACTTCCTGGATCTCGTTTACCAGATAAGACTGCAGCTCTTTCTCGCCCAACACGGCAAGAATGTCGTGCGGGTTGAGCGGACCGTCCATAAGCGGCTCGCCCGCCTTGACGCGCTCGCCTTCCTGCACATTAATGTGAACGCCGCGCGGCACCGAGTACTCTTTCTCCGTGCCGTTATCGGCTTGGACGTAGAGTTTGCGCTGACCTTTGGAAACCTCGCCGAACTTGACCACGCCATCGATTTCGCTGATGACGGCGGTCTCACGCGGCTTGCGGGCTTCGAACAACTCCACCACGCGCGGCAGACCGCCCGTGATGTCCTTGGTCTTGGTGGTTTCACGCGGGATCTTGGCTAGCACGTCGCCCGGATAAACCGTGTCTCCGTCCTGCACCATGAGGTGAGCGCGTGAGGGCATCAGATAGCGCTTACTGCCCTTGCTGCCCTTGACCACGATCGCCGGTTGCCGCTTCTCGTCTGGCGAGTCTGCCACCACGTGACGCGACAGACCAGTGACCTCGTCGACTTCTTCGTGCAGCGTGACCCCTTCCTGCAGGTCTTTGAACTGGGCCGTGCCGCCGATTTCGGTCAGGATGGCGAAAGTATACGGATCCCACTCGACCAACACTTGTCCGAGTTGGACCTGATCGCCTTCGTTGACCTTAAGCTTGGCACCGTACACGACCGCATACCGCTCGCGCTCACGGCCCTTCTCGTCGATGATGGCGATCGAGCCCTGGCGGTTCATCACCACCAGGTCGCCAGACTTCGACTTCACGGTTTGCAGGCCGATGAAGCGGACAACTCCGTTATTCTTGGCATCCAACCGCGACTGTTCCGACACTCGCGATGCCGTACCGCCGATGTGGAAGGTACGCATGGTGAGCTGCGTTCCAGGTTCGCCGATGGACTGCGCCGCAATCACCCCGGTAGCCTCACCAAGTTCGACCAGCCGCCCCGAAGCCAGGTTGCGGCCGTAGCACATGACGCAAACGCCACGCTTCGACTCGCAGGTAAGCACCGAGCGGATCTTGACCCTCTCGATACCAGCTGATTGGATCGCCCCAGCTAGGTCTTCGGTGATTTCTTGGTTGATGTCTACGATGATGTTTCCGTCGTAGTCCTTGATCTTTTCGAGCGACACGCGGCCGACAATTCGGTCACGCAGCGGCTCAATGATTTCGCCGGCTTCCACGATGCCCTGTACGTAGATGCCGTCTACCGTGCCGCAGTCGTACTCGCTGATGATGACGTCTTGCGCCACATCAACCAGACGACGGGTTAGGTAGCCGGAATCGGCGGTCTTGAGAGCGGTGTCAGCCAGACCCTTACGCGCACCGTGGGTCGAGATAAAGTACTGCAACACGGTCAACCCCTCTCGGAAGTTCGCCGTGATGGGCGTTTCGATAATTTCGCCCGACGGCTTGGCCATCAATCCGCGCATGCCCGAGAGCTGGCGAATCTGCTGTTTCGATCCGCGAGCGCCGGAGTCGGCCATGACGTAAATCGGATTGATCTCGCCTTCCTTGTCGCGCTTCTGCATCTCGCCGAACATTTCGTCGGCAACCTTTTCCGTAATCGCCGACCAAATTTCGATGACCTTGTTGTAGCGTTCGCCGTTGGTGATCGCTCCGTCCAGGTATTGCTGCTGAACGTTAACCACCTGCTTCTCGGCGTCGCGAACCAGCGTCTTCTTGTTATCCGGAATGACCATGTCATCGATGCCGATCGACAGACCAGCTCGGGTCGCAAAGCGGAAGCCGAGTTCCTTCACTTCGTCGAGCATCTTCACCGTGGTCTCAAGCCCGAAGCGCAGGTAGCAATACGTGACCAGCTGCCCAACACCTTTTTTCTTGAGCAGGCCGTTGATGTAAGGCATGCCCTCGGACACGCCCGGCACCGCCTTGGGAAGGTGATCGTTCAGAATTGCGCGTCCCACGGTTGTGTTGAGGAACTGGCGATCATAGTGGACCGGTTCCGTATGCGTGATTTCCTGATCGTCATAGGCGGCAGTCAGGTCAATCACCTCGCCGGTGTAGCGAAGCCGGATCGGGGTAAGGGTTTCGACTTCTCCCGCCTGTAGCGCAAGCAGAGCTTCATCAATGTTGGCGAAGGCGCGCCCCTCACCCTTGGCGCCCGGCTTGCTCTTGGTCAGGTAGTAGAGACCAAGCACCATGTCCTGGGTAGGAACGGTGATCGGCTGGCCTGAGGCCGGCGACAGAATGTTGTGCGACGACAGCATCAGCACGCTGGCTTCAACCTGCGCTTCCGGAGACAGCGGAATATGTACCGCCATCTGATCGCCGTCGAAGTCGGCGTTGAACGCGGTACATACCAGCGGGTGGATCTTGATCGCCTTGCCTTCCACCAGCACCGGTTCGAACGCCTGAATGCCGAGCCGGTGAAGCGTGGGAGCACGATTCAACAGCACCGGATGGTCCTTAATGACTTCTTCCAGGATGTCCCAAACAATAGGTTCCTGCTGCTCCACCATTTCCTTAGCCTGCTTGATGGTGGTGCAGTGACCGGTCTGCTCAAGCCGGTGATAGATGAACGGCTTGAATAGCTCGAGAGCCATCTTCTTGGGCAGGCCGCACTGGTGCAGCTTGAGCTCCGGTCCGACCACGATGACGGAACGGCCGGAGTAGTCGACACGCTTGCCCAGCAGGTTCTGGCGGAAGCGGCCCTGCTTGCCCTTCAGAGTGTCAGACAGCGACTTCAGCGGGCGGTTATTCGCGCCACGTAGAATGCGGCCACGGCGTCCGTTGTCGAACAGTGCGTCCACGGCTTCCTGCAGCATGCGCTTCTCATTACGCACGATCACTTCTGGCGCGTGCAAGTCCATCAGCTTCTTCAACCGGTTGTTGCGGTTGATCACGCGGCGGTAAAGATCGTTCAGGTCCGAGGTTGCAAAGCGGCCGCCATCCAGAGGAACCAGGGGACGCAGCTCCGGCGGAATCACCGGAATGACGTCAAGGATCATCCAATTCGGCTTGTTGCCGCTCTTGCGGAATGCTTCGACAACTTTGAGCCGTTTGGTGTGCTTGAGCTTCTTCTGCTGCGAGCTCTCGTTCTTCATTTTCTCGCGCAGTTCGCTGGACAGAGACTCGATATCCACCCGCTTGAGAAGCTCTTTGATCGCCTCCGCGCCCATCATTGCCTTGAAGCCGGCGGGACGGTACTGTTGATCGAGTTCGCGGTACTTGGCCTCGTCCTTGATGACCTCGTGGTCTTTAACCGGTGCATCGCCGGGTTCGACTACGACGTACGCCTCGAAATAAAGCACGGACTCAAGATCGCGTAGAGAGATGTCGAGCAGGTGGCCGATGCGGCTTGGCAGTCCCTTGAAAAACCAGACGTGAGAGCAGGGAGACGCCAGCTCAATGTGACCGAGACGCTCGCGGCGCACTTTCGACAGCGTGACTTCCACACCGCACTTGTCACAAATGACGCCGCGGTGCTTCATCCGCTTGTACTTGCCGCACAGACACTCCCAGTCAGTTACCGGACCAAAGATGCGGGCGCAAAACAGGCCATCACGCTCGGGCTTAAAAGTTCGATAATTAATGGTTTCGGGCTTAGTTACTTCACCATGCGACCAACTGCGGATTTTTTCCGGAGATGCCAGGCTGATGCGGATAGCATCGAAATCGGCAATCGGGTTCGCCATGTCAAAGGGGCTCGAACGATACAAGGTGGTCCTCCACTTCCTGCGGATCTCACGCGTCCGCAGACGGCCCTCATTTTAATTCTCAGTTCCGGGTTCTCAGTTCTCAGCAAAACCGGACTTGAACTCGCCTGTCTGTGGCACTGAGAGCAGTGTCACAGCGGCTCATATTCAGGATCTTTCTTGCCTCAGCCCGGTTCCAGCTCTCACTGAGAATTGAAAATCGGGAACTGAGAACTAGTTCTTAATCTGCTGCTGCCGCGACGAGCGGCTTCTTTTCACCGGCCTTGATCAGCTCTACGTCGAGGCACAGCGACTGCAATTCGCGAATCAGCACGTTGAACGACTCGGGTACACCCGGCTCCATGGCGGCTTCGCCTTTGACGATGGCCTCGTAAATCTTGGTGCGGCCATACACATCATCGGACTTCGCCGTGAGCAGTTCCTGCAGGATGAACGCCGCGCCGTACGCCTCCAGGGCCCACACTTCCATTTCTCCGAAGCGCTGGCCACCGAACTGCGCCTTGCCTCCCAGCGGCTGCTGGGTGATGAGCGAGTACGGTCCGATCGAACGAGCGTGAATCTTGTCGTCGACCAGGTGCGAGAGTTTCAGCATGTAGATGTAACCGACCGTGACCGGCTGTTCGAACTTCTCCCCGCTCATGCCGTCGTACAGGTAGGTCTTACCCGCTTCCGGCAAGCCCGAGGTACGCAATAGAGCCTTGATCTCAGCCTCGCGCGCGCCGTCAAACACCGGAGAACCGGTGAAAACGCCGTGCGCCAGGGTCGGAGCAACAGCCATCAGTTCGTCATCGCTGAGGTCAGCGATGGCGTCGGCAAGCATGGTGTCCTTGAACAGGACCTTCAGCTCGCGCCGGATCGCATCCTCGCGCGTGTTTTCTTTGAGCAGTTGGGCAATCTTCTCGCCCAACCGGTGTCCCGCCCATCCAAGGTGAGTCTCGAGAATCTGACCCACGTTCATGCGGGAAGGAACGCCCAGCGGGTTGAGTACGATTTCCACCGGCGTGCCGTCATCGAGGTAAGGCATGTCCTCATCCGGCAAGATGCGGGCAATCACACCCTTGTTCCCGTGACGTCCGGCCATCTTGTCGCCAACGCTCAGCTTGCGCTTCATGGCGATGTAGACCTTGACCAGCTTGATCACTCCCGGTGGCAGTTCGTCGCCCTTGGTGAGTTTCTCTTTCTTCTCGTTGACGATCTTCTTGAGCACGTCGATCTGACGCGAGGTCATTTCCTCGATCTCATCGATTTGCTCATTCACCCGCGGATCCTTGTCGGCATACTTGATTCGCTTCAGATTGCGAGTCGAAATGCGCTCAATGGTGTCGCGATCAAGGACGGTGTCCTTGGTCAACAGACGCTTGTTGGTGCGCTCGTCGTGCAGATCGGCCTGCACGGTCTTGCCCCCCAGGATGTTCTCCAGGCGCTTCAGGCGCTCGTCGGTAAGAATCCGGATTTCATCCGAAAGGTTCTTCTCCAGTTTGGCGATCTGCGTGCCTTCGATAGCTCTTGCGCGCTCGTCCTTCTCCTGACCTTTGCGGGAGAAGATCTTCACGTCGACGATCACGCCCTCGATGCCCGGCGGGCAGTAGAGCGAGGCATCGCGAACGTCGCCGGCCTTTTCGCCGAAGATCGCGCGCAGCAGCTTTTCTTCCGGCGTGAGCTGAGTCTCACCTTTGGGAGTGACTTTGCCCACGAGAATGTCGCCCTGCTTTATGGTCGCGCCGATCCGAATGACGCCGGCTTCATCCAGATTGCGCAGCATGCTCTCGCTGACGTTCGGGATATCGCGGGTAACTTCTTCTGGGCCCAGCTTGGTGTCGCGGGCTTCGATTTCGAATTCCTCGATGTGCACCGAGGTGTAGTAGTCCTCCTTGACCAGCTTCTCGGAAACCAGGATGGCGTCCTCAAAGTTGTAACCGCGCCAGGGCATGAAGGCGACCAGCACGTTACGGCCAAGCGCCAACTCGCCCTTGTCGGTGCAAGGACCATCGGCAATGACTTGACCTTTGCCTACGCGCTGCCCCCTCTCCACGACGGGCTTCTGATTGATGCAGGTGTTCTGATTCGAGCGCTTGAATTTCGTGAGCTGGTAGATGTCGCTACCGACCTCGCGGGACAACTGTCCGGGATGGTGCTCGCCCTCCACGCGCACGATGATGCGCTCCGAGTCCACCGAGTCCACAACGCCGTTGCGCCGCGCCAGGATCACCGCTCCAGAGTCGCGCGCAGTCACGCCTTCCATGCCGGTGCCGACAAGCGGCGCTTCCGCGCGCAGAAGAGGCACGGACTGGCGTTGCATGTTGGCGCCCATCAGCGCGCGGTTGGCGTCGTCGTGTTCCAGGAAGGGCACAAGCGATGCTGCCACCGAAACCAACTGCTTCGGACTAACGTCGATGTAGTCAACCTCGTCCCGGCTGACCAACACGAAGTTGCCGGCCTTGCGGGCGTTGACCAGTTCGGCGACGATGCGGCCCTTCTCGTCGAGCTCGACGTTGGCCTGGGCGATGACGTGACGGTCCTCTTCCCAAGCCGAGAGATAGAACGAGTAAGGCTCGTATTCGACCGGCTTCTTGCGGCGCTCTTTCAGCTCCGCATTAACCTTCTCGATCTCGTGCTTCTCCACGTGATCGCCGACTTTGTAGTCACTGTCGCCGGCGTTTACCACGCTCAGGTAGTCGAGAACCCGGCCGTTCTTCACTCGCCGGTAGGGCGACTCGATAAAGCCGTAGTCGTTGATCCGCGCATAGCAGCTCAACGACGAGATCAGACCGATGTTCGGACCTTCCGGGGTCTCAATCGGGCAGATGCGTCCGTAGTGCGTGGGGTGCACGTCGCGGACTTCAAATCCCGCGCGCTCACGCGACAGGCCGCCGGGGCCAAGCGCCGATAGACGCCGCTTGTGGGTGATTTCCGACAGCGGATTCGTCTGATCCATGAACTGCGAGAGCTGCGAAGACCCGAAGAACTCGCGGATAGCTGCCATCACAGGCTTGGCGTTGACCAGGTCGTGGGGCATGGCGGTGGACATTTCCTGGTACACGCTCATCTTTTCCTTGATGGCGCGCTCCATGCGGACCAGGCCAATGCGGAACTGATTTTCCAGCAGTTCGCCGACCGCGCGCACGCGGCGGTTGCCCAGGTGATCGATGTCATCCACGGTGCCGATGTTCTTGCGCAGTTTGAGCAGGTAGCGGATCGTGCCGTAGAAGTCATCAGGATCGAGAGTCCGTTTTTCCAAGTCGGTGGCCTCGGACTTTTCGAATAGCTTGATGTTGAACTTCAGCCGGCCGACCCGCGAGAAGTCGTACTTGCGAGGATCGAAGAACATACCATGGAACAGCGCGGTAGCCGTGTCCAAGGTTGGCGGATCACCGGGACGCAGCTTGCGATAGATTTCAATCAGTGCTTCCTGCGGAGTCTTCACCGAGTCGCGCTTTAGGGTCTGGCTGATCACCGTGCCCACATCGTCGCGCTCGGGGAAGAACAGGTTCAATTCCACCACGCCAGCGGCATCCAAAATCCTGGAAAGCTTGTCCGCAGTCAGTTCGGAATTCGCTTCCAGCAGGACTTCTCCCGTGGTGGTGTCCACGACGTCGCTGGCCACATATGCGCCTTCCAGATCGCTGATATCAACTTCGATTTCAGAGACTTTGGCCTTCTGGATTTCCTTCAGGATCGCAGGGCTGATCTTACGGCCGGAATGCGCGATCTCGTCCCCGGACTTCGACTTGATGCTGTGCGCCAGCTTCATGCCCAGCAGGTTCGTCGTCTTCTCGCTGTTCGGATCAAGAGTCCAGAAAAGCTTCTTGCCGCGGATCAGCAGCCGGTCGACGGTGTAGAACGTCCGCAGAATGTCTTCGCTAGAACGCAGGCCCAGTGCACGAAGAAAAATCGTGCCCAGAAACTTACGCTTACGGTCAATGCGTACGTAAAGCACGTTTTTCTGGTCGTACTCGAACTCGACCCAGGAACCGCGGTACGGAATGATTTTGCCGAGGAAATAGGTGCGGTTGTTAGCCGTCTCAAAGAACACGCCTGGCGAACGGTGCAACTGGCTGACGATCACGCGTTCGGTACCGTTAATGATGAAGGTACCGTTTTGCGTCATCAGCGGAACGTCGCCGAAGAATACCTCTTGTTCTTTAATGTCGCGGATCGATCGATTGCCGGTTTCTGCGTCCTTTTCAAAGATGGTCAACCGCATGGTGACCTTCAGCGGAGCCGAGTAGGTCATACCACGCTCTTCGCACTCGCTGACGTCGTACTTCAATTGCAGTCCGACGGGGTCACCGCACTTGTTGCAGAAATCGGGCGTGTTGGCGTTGTAAGTGCCGCACTTCTGGCACAACACGTCGCCTGGGTGGAATGGATCGGTGATGACCGTGGATCCGCAATTCTTACAGGTGGTGCGCAAGTGATGCAGTCCCTTGAGGTGACCACATTTGCACTCCCAGTTGCCAATCGCGTAATCCACAAACTCCAGTTGTGATACGTTGCGGAAGTCGCTGATCGGGAAAACTGACTGGAACACCGCCTGCAGACCTGCATCGTCGCGCTCGCTGGGCAAGCGGTCCATCTGCAGGAAGCGTTCGTAGGAGCGCTTCTGCACCTCGATCAGGTTCGGAATCTGGATGGTGGCCGGAATTTTTGAGAAGTCAAAGCGTTTGCGGAAGGTATTATTTGTCGACATTAGTACTCCCAAACTTTCAGTCGCAGGCTATTGAGCCGCGATCAACGCGAAATGTGATGGCGCGCCAGCCGCGCCGAAGGCCCCGGGTTCGGTTACATGAAAGACGAACAAGCACCTGTAGGGACATGACTCCCCGCAGGCGCCGTGTGCAGCGCTTAGGCTTAACTGAGTTGTATGTTTCCGCGCCAGTTCTATAGGCCTGTTCCCGTTCCGCTGCCCACGGAACAGTTTGCCAACCCTTGCAACGACTCTTTCCGCCTCCCCTGGGCCGTTGGGGTGGAGAGTCGCCGTATGCCTTAATGAAGTGGAAAGCGGTAGTTAATTTGATGCTAACGCCGCCCCAAACGCTTCACCATTTCTTGATCGTTCTTGCCAGCCCAACTTGCGGGCGAGAAAGAACTTATTGTCAACTGAGCGCTACTTAACTTCGACCGTCGCCCCAGCCTCGATGAACTTCTTCTTGATGTTCTCCGCTTCTTCCTTGGAGACACCCTCTTTCACCGGTTTGGGAGCGCCATCCACCAGGTCCTTGGCCTCTTTCAAGCCCAGGCTAGTGACTTCGCGTACCGCCTTGATGACGTTGATCTTATTCGCGCCGACTTCTTTCAAAATGACGCTAAATTCGGTCTTTTCCTCGGCCGGAGCCGCACCTGCCGCCGCTCCTGCACCGCCGGCCACCATCACCGGGGCTGCCGCCGCGGCGGAGACGCCAAGCCGCTCCTCCAGTTTCTTGACCAGCTGCGCTGCATCCAGCAGCGACAGGCCTACGATTGCTTCTTCCAACTGCTGCAAATCCGCCATTTCAGTTCTCCAGTGTTTTTAATTCGTTCTTGTAGAGACGCAGCTTGCTACGTCCCTCTATTCGTCATCCGTGAGCCAGGTCTCCAGTGCGCTCTCGTCTTTCTGCCACGCCAGACCACGCGGCGAATTCAGACTGCGCAACCCCTGACCACTGATAACCAAATCCTTTACGCCTTGACGAAAGTCTTATCCTCAAGCGCTTTGCGGATGTACCGCATGAGCGTGATCGCTTTGTGCTCGGCGAACAGCGTCGCAGTTCCAAGGTCTTCAAGGCTGACGGGAAACTTGTACTTCGTCCCGTCGACGTTGACCTCGTAAAACGCATGACCCGCCCGGTAAAACGAAAAGCGCGCGACGTTGTCTTTGACAATGTTTTTGATCTTCAATGTCAACGTCCGCCTCAGACTCCAGCCGGAGCGTCGTTGGCAAACTTCTGCTTCTCGACGCCCTGGTTGATGAGCACCGCCAGGTCGCGTCCCAAGGCATTCATTACCGTGACCAGCCGCTGTGCCGGAGCATTGATCAGGAACAGCAGCTTAGAATAGATCTCTTCCTTCGATGGCATGGTGGCCAGCGCCTGGATCTCCTTGATCGAGATCACGCGGCCTTCAACCACGCCCGCCTTGAAGCTGAATTCCGGGTTATCCTTGGCGTACTTCGAAAGAGCCTTGGCCAAGGCAACCGGATCTCCCTGGGTATAGGCGATCGAAGTCACGCCCGCCAGATTCTGCAGAGCGGCCTCGGCCTTCGTTCCTTTGGCAGCCCGCTCGGCCAGCGTGTTCTTCACCACGCGATACCTCGCGCCGGTGCCGCGCAGCGCCTTGCGCAACTCATAGTCCTGGGCCACGGTCAGCTTGCTGTAGGTGGCCACGATCAGGCTGGAGACTTTCTGCAGCTCCTGTCCCAGCTTTTCGACCTGTTCCGTCTTCTTCGCTCTGGTAACCGCCATCTCGAATCCCTCTCGAATAATTCCTTGTTAAGCCTTCGCTGCCGCTTCGACCGCGCTGGTGTCGATCGCGATCCCCGGCCCCATCGACGAACTGATGTAACAGCCTTTCACGTATTTGCCCTTCGCAACCGTAGGCTTCGCCTTCACCACGCTGGTGATCAGCACGGTAGCGTTCTCAATCAGCTTGTCGGGCGAGAATGAAATCTTGCCGACGGGTACGTGGACCAAAGCCGTCTTGTCGGTCCGGAACTCGACCTTGCCAGCTTTCACTTCCTGCACCGCGCGAGCGATGTCGAAAGTCACCGTTCCAGTCTTCGGGTTCGGCATCAGTCCCTTCGGACCCAGGATCTTTCCCAGCCGTCCGACGGACTTCATCATGTCGGGCGTGGCAATCAGCGCATCGAAGTCAGTCCAGTTCTCTTTCGTGATCTTCTCGACCATGTCTTCGCCACCCACGAAATCGGCGCCCGCCTGCTCAGCCTCGCGCACCTTATCGCCACTCGCGATGACCAAGACCTTCTTCGACTTGCCTAATCCGTGCGGCAGAACGACGGTACCGCGCACCATCTGGTCGGCATGCTTGGGATCAACTCCCAGCCGCATCGTGACTTCGACAGTTTCATCGAACTTGGCGTACTTGACTTTCTGCAGAAGCGGCACCGCATCCTGCAGCGTGTAAGGACGGGGTTCCACTGCCTTACGCGCTTTCTCGATATTCTTTCCAGACTTCTTCATTTTGTTTTCTCCGTCTCCCACCGCTCGCCGCTGTTCTGATGAGCCGTAGTATGTCGACTCTTTGCTACTAACAACAAAACTTGTCATCCTGAGCGAAGCGAAGGACCTGCTTTTGATCCCCCGGAATCCACCCTTACCCGACTACGTCAATTCCCATGGATCGTGCCGTCCCGCGAACGCTCTTGATCGCCGAATCCACCGATGCGGCGTTCAAATCCGGCATCTTCTGCCGGGCAATCTCCTCAACCTGCCGGGCAGTGACTTTGCCGACCTTGTCCTTGTTGGGAGCGCCCGATCCTTTCGCGATCCCCGCCGCGCGCTTGAGCAGAATCGAAGCCGGAGGCGTCTTCGTGATAAATGTGAAAGACCGGTCGTTGTAGACCGACACCACGACGGGAATGATGAGTCCTTCGAGTTCCTTGGCGCTGGTGCGCGCATTGAACTGCTTGCAGAACTCCATGATGTTGATCTGTGCCTGCCCCAGCGCCGGACCGACCGGCGGCGCCGGCGTAGCCTTGCCCGCCGCAATCTGCAGTTTTACCGAACCTGTAACTTTCTTTGCCATGATGTCTGTTCTCGAAGCTCGAAACTAAAAACCTGAAAACTGGTTATGCCGTCTTCTCTACCTGCCCGAACTCCAACTCCACCGGTGTCGCTCGGCCGAAGATTGTGACCATCACCTTCAGCGTTTCGCGGTCTTCGTTAACCTCATCCACTATGCCGGTAAAGCTGGCGAAAGGCCCTTCGGTGATCCGCACCGTCTCATTCTTTTCGAACTTGACCTTGAGCTTCGGCTTATCCTTGCTATCGCTGACGCGATAGACAATGTGTTGCACTTCTTCTTCGGAAAGCGGCGTGGGCTGTTGTCCGGTGCCCACAAACCCGGTCACTCGCGGCGTGGACTTCACCACGTGCCAGACGTGGTCGTCCATGTCCATTTCAACCAGTACGTACCCGGGATAAAACATGCGCTCGCTGGTGTACTTCTTGCCTCCGCGGACCTCAGTAACCGACTCCGTGGGGATCATCACCCGTCCAATCTTGTCCTGCAAACCGAACGCTTGAATGCGCGACTCCAGCGACTCCTTCACCTTGCGCTCGAATCCCGAATAGGAGTGGATGATGTACCACTTCATATTCGGATTGCGAGGAGGCTCCAGTCCCTCTGGTGCAGTGGTCGCGCCCTCGGGTGCCTGTTCGCCCACTTTGTTTTCTTCTTCCTGCATAAGCTTGCTGACCACGCCAGCTTCCTTCCTCGGCATCTACCGACGCCCGAAATAGCGGAACAGGTAATCGATGCCTTTGCCGATCACGTTATCGACGATGAAGAAGTAAACGCCGAACAGGAAGACAGTGATGATCACCACCCCAGTAGTGGCGCGCACTTCCTTGAATGACGGCGCCGTTACCTTCTTCATTTCGGTGCGGACATCGTTGTAAAAAGCCTTGATCCGCTCTGGCCAGGACTTGATCCGGTCGCCAAAGCTGCCACCGGCCGCTGCAATTGTGTTCGCCATTTTCTTCGTCTCGATTCCTGCTCCTGGCCTGTTCCCTCAAAATTCTGGCAGGGGCGGAGGGATTCGAACCCCCAAGTCCGGTTTTGGAGACCGGCAGTTTAACCGTTGAGCTTACGCCCCTGAATTGACTTGCAAATTGCCGGATTTCCGAATTGTCGAATTGAAATCCGCCAATCCGTCAATTACTTCACCTCTTTGTGTGGCGTGTGCTTCCGGCAACGGCTGCAGAACTTCTTGAGTTCCAGCCGGTCCGGTGTCGTCTTCCGGTTCTTGGTGGTCGAGTAGTTCCGCTCTTTGCACTCGCCACATTGCATTGTGATGATCTCTCGGGGCATTGCTCACTCCGTCGGATTGTAGAAGTAAGAATTCAGATTGCAGAATTGAATCCCGCGCTCCCGATCCTGTCTTCCGCTCCTATTGCTTGACTTCTGCATTCTTACTTCTTACTTCTTACTTCTTACTTCTGCAGTTCTTCTGACTCCTACTGCACAATCTCGCTGATGGTTCCCGCGCCCACCGTGTGGCCGCCTTCGCGGATCGCGAACCGCAATCCCTTCTCCATCGCCACCGGCGTGATCAGCTCAATCACCAGACTCA
>Ga0070697_100000282_pt1 | contig 41048 bp, 31 predicted proteins | sample KBSK1501metaG_FD_65475 | JGI IMG/M metagenome (GOLD analysis project Ga0070697, IMG submission 65475) | Corn, switchgrass and miscanthus rhizosphere microbial communities from Kellogg Biological Station, Michigan, USA - KBS K1-50-1 metaG | ecosystem: Host-associated > Plants > Roots >... | reverse complement strand
ACGTTGCTCATACCAACGAAGGCTACTGCCTTGCGTCGGAATCAACGTCCCCGAGCCTCATTCTCGTTGGCCGGTTTTCAGGTGACCCTCATTGGCCGGTTTTGGGTGACCGCTGAGGGCTCCCCCACTCTACGGCAAGACGGAGCACTCTACGAAGCACTCGCAGCGAGCTGTTTATGGAGCCAGCTTGAAGACCTTGAGACAGCCGGTGAGCGGCAAAGTCTCCGGCTTGCTCGCCGCGAATCTGGTCGAGCCGGAGCTTGGACAGCGGTTTACAGCGGAGCAGAGCCCGCATCCCGGAGCGATACCATATCCACGAGTTGCGACGACTCGCCCAAGGCTCGATCCGATTTTCCAAGAATGCAGCTAATGTCGGTACAACCTTCTTTTCGCGAATCCCGACCTCGCCCTTAGCCAGAGACGTACGGTGTGCAGCCTCCATCTGCCGCGCCACTTTGTCATTGCCCTGCTTCGTCGACTCCCGCACCGAGCGGCCTTGCCACATGAACTTGTACCAGTACACCTCCCCACGCTTGTAGATACCCACAATTCACCTCGCCTTCTGTTTTGCTTTGCCACTGCCCTTCGGTCTGCCGCCGAGTTTGCCCCATTCCTGCATCTTGCGGACGAATTCCTTCTTGCCCCACTTCTTCTTGCGGGCCTCGGCGCTCTTGCGGCCCAGGAAACTTGCCGCCTTGCTCACGTCCGTCATGTGATCCACATTATCCTAACGATAGGTTATTTGCAAGGCCCAAGTTCGCAAGAGATGCGGCGGCAGGCAACCGGCCATCGCTTTTGACTTGCACTAGTTGCCAGCCTAAGATGAGGCCGCCACGGGGTTGCAGCTCTGTCTATGATCGGCCAGACCATCTCGCACTACCGCATCGTCGAGAAGCTCGGTGGCGGCGGGATGGGCGTGGTCTATAAGGCTGAGGACATCGAGCTGGGGAGGATGGTGGCTCTCAAATTCCTGCCCGAGCTGATCGCCAAAAACCCCACGGTGTTGGAGCGGTTCCGTTGGGAAGCGCGGGCCGCTTCCGCCCTGAATCATCCCAACATCTGCGTGATCTACGAAGTCGGTGAGGCGCAACGCCAGCGCTTCATCGCGATGGAGTATCTCGATGGCACAACTCTGCGGCAGCGCATCGCTAAGGGCCCTATGCCCTTGCCCCAGTTGTTGGACTTGGGTATCGAGATCGCCGACGCACTCGACGCCGCCCATACCCATGGCATCATTCACCGGGATATTAAGCCGGCTAATATTTTTGTCACCGAGCGCGGCCACGCCAAGATTCTGGATTTCGGTCTGGCGAAGCTCACTGTGAGTGACGAAGCCAGTGTCAGTGGTAACACCTTCGGGGGTAACACGCAGTCCGTGGAGGGCCCCAATCGCCCGGGACCTGCTCTGGGGACCATTCCTTATATGTCGCCCGAGCAAGCGCTGGGCCAACCGCTAGACTCCCGCACGGATTTGTTCTCTTTCGGGGTCGTGCTCTATGAGATGGCAACGGGAGTCCTGCCTTTTCAGGGACAGACAACGGCTGCGTTTTTCGACTCCCTGATTCATAGCGCGCCGGAGTGGCCACTACGATTTGACCCCGCAACCCCTCTTGACCTTGAGCGCATTGTGCGGAAAGCTCTCGAGAAGGATCCAGCGCAGCGCTATGCGAGTGCAGCGGACATTCGGACCGATCTGCAAAGCCTCCGCCGAGAAACAGAATCAAGGCAAGCCTTCGCCACGACGACTACTGCGCGGGCCCGCGCTCCGTTCCTTCCGAGAAGGAAAGCCGTAGTCTGGGGAGTTTTCATCATTGCTGGAGTCGTTGCGATCCTGGTTGCGGGCTGGTTCGTCCAATCGCCGGCATCCCCTCCGAGGGTCGTTGCGTCGGTTCAAATTACGAATGATGGTTCACCAAAAAGGTCCCTTGTCACCGATGGCGTGCGGCTTTACTTTTCGGAATATGCGGGTGGTCATTCGGTGCTGATGCAAGTCTCAACCTCTGGGGGGGACACAGCACCGCTTCCGAACCCGTTACCGAGCGCCGACATTTACGACATCTTGCCAAGCCGCTCCGCACTTCTGGTACGAACGGGTGAGGAAGGCGTGGAACCCGAATCCGCGCTTTGGGTTTTGCCGGTTCCGGGAGGGTCACCGCGCCGATTGGGCGACATAGTAGCGCACGCCGCCACTTGGACCCCCGACGGTCGTCATATCATTTATGGCAACGGCTCAACGTTGTACTTGTGCAATGTGGACGGAACGGAGTCTCGCAAGCTGGTGACGGTCGCGGGCGTACCCTTCGGACTGCGGGTTTCACCCGACGGCAGCGTCTTACGATTCAGTGTAGAGGACCCGAGTCAACATACTTCCTCGCTTTGGGAGGTTGCAGCGGACGGACACGGGCTTCATCCATTGCTGTTGGAATGGAACAAGCCCCCCAAGGAATCCACTCCAACCTGGACGTTGGACGGGAAGTATTTCTTCTTTCAATCCGCTCGTGCCAATGGTCAGGACATCTGGGTCATCCGAGAACGCAGGTCGATTTTGAGCAGGGCCAGTACCATGCCGCTGCAACTCACTACCGGGCCGCTGGCTTTTAGCACTCCCGTCAGTACGGATAATGGACGGCTGTTTGTCATCGGCCGGCAGCGTCGATTTGACCTGATCCGATATGCGGGAAAATCACAACAATTCTCAACTTATCTGCCTGGGATTTCCGCGGGTGAGGCAGAGATCTCTCGCGATGGACAGTGGATTACCTATGTTGCGCATCCGGAGCATACGCTCTGGCGCAGCAAGCTGGATGGAAGCTCGCGCATTCAACTCACCTTCGCGCCTCTGGAAGCCCACTTACCACGGTGGTCACCGGATGGAACACGAATTGCGTTCATGGGGTTTCGGCCGGGAAGGCCCTGGAAGATTTTTGTTGTCTCCGCCCAAGGAGGCACACCGCAAGAGTTAACGTCAGAAGGCCACAACGAGGGTGATCCTACCTGGATGCCTCAAGGAGATTCCATCATTTTTGGAGCAATGCCGTGGTTGGAGTATGGGACGTCGTCGGGCCCGAGCATAAGAGTTGTCGATTTGCAAACTTCCAGTATTTCCGATGTTACCGGTTCAGAGGGGTTATTCAGCCCTCGTTGTTCTCAGGATGGGCGATATATCGCGGCCTTTTCCGCCGACTCGACGAGACTAATGCTCTACGATTTCAAGACGGGGAAATGGTCCCAACTGGCCCAAGGTTTGTTTGCTTTTGAGAACTGGTCACGCGACGGAAAGTATCTATATGCGGAGAACTATCTCGATAAAGGCGACGACTTCGTTCGCGTGAGTGTTGCAGATGGGAAAGTAGATCGTCTTTTTAGTCTCAAGGAAGTACCTCGCGGTTTCGATCCCTGGGAATCCTGGGTAGGCTTGGGACCGGATGACGCGCCTCTTCTGATGCGGGACAAAAGCACGCAGGAAATATATCGACTCGATCTGGACCTTCCCTAACCCTCTGCAGGCAGTGGGGCGATTTCTCCGGCCATTTGTAAAGACGTCGATCCCGACATTCCAACCTGAAACAAGCCAACAGGGCAGCGCCTACTCGCCCACCGACGACAAAGAATATCAAGACTTCTTCGCGCTCTGGAAAGACGCCAACCCTGACATCCCCATCCTGAAGGAAGCAAAAGCGGAGTACGCGAAGTTGCAGTGAAACTTCCTGAGGCGGGCAATTCCTAGTAGCGGGACAACGTTCTCGTAGCGGCCAGGAGGAAAATCCCAAGGAGACGACCGACGCACTCATAAAGTTTCTCTGAGGGTATTTACCTACCGTATCCGCATCTAGCGCAGAGGGTTTGCTCTCGAACAAGCCATAAGCCTAGGCTAGAGACGTAGCTTGCTACGTCTTCTCGGCGCCGGAGACACAGCACGCTGCGTCTCTACCCCTAGTTACTCGATTACTCTCACACTAGGATGACGCCTGTTGAAGCCGCGAATCGGAAAGCGAAAAACAGAAAGGAAGTACAGGGCTTGGGTCGGCTTCATTTGCCGGGAGAATTCGACCTCGTCTATGATTCAGCGAGATTTTGCAGCCAGCATTCACCCATCGGCTGCTACAGGCCCGAATTGTACGAGGCCAATTGGCGAAAAGAGATCGGAGCTTCCACATCATGAAAACCATGCAGGGGCCGGCCATATTCCTTGCCCAGTTCGCGGGTGATGCCGCTCCTTTTAACACTCTGGACAATATTGCGCGTTGGGCCGCCAGTCTGGGCTACAAGGGTGTGCAGATGCCGTCCTGGGATGTGCGCCTGTTTGATCTGAAACGTGCGGCGGAAAGCGAAACTTACTGTGATGGGGTGCTGGGCACCCTGACGAAGCACGGTTTGCAGCTTACTGAACTTTCCACTCATCTTCAGGGACAGTTGGTGGCCGTGCACCCCGCCTACGACCTGATGTTTGACGGATTCGCCCCGGAACAGGTTAGAGGAAACCCACGAGCGCGGCAGACGTGGGCAGTCGAGCAATTGCGGCTGGCAGCGCGGGCGTCAGCGAATCTGGGGCTGAAAGCGCATGCTACCTTTTCTGGTGCTCTGGCCTGGCCCTATGTTTACCCGTGGCCGCAACGCCCCGCCGGACTCATCGAGACCGCGTTCGAGGAGTTGGCGGCTCGCTGGCTGCCCATACTAAATGCATTCGAAGAGGTGGGAGTGGATTTATGTTTCGAGATCCATCCTGGAGAAGACCTGCACGACGGGGCGACCTTCGAAATGTTTTTAGAGCGGGTGAAAAATCATTCTCGATGTCGTCTTCTGTTCGACCCCAGCCATTTTGTGCTTCAGCAGCTCGACTATCTGCAGTTCATTGATCTTTATCACGGCCACATCAAGATGTTCCACGTGAAGGACGCGGAATTTCATCCCTCAGGACAGCAGGGCGTATACGGAGGCTATCAGTCGTGGGTGGACCGGGCTGGACGCTTCCGCTCCTTGGGCGACGGGCAGGTGGATTTCAAGAGAATTTTTTCCAAACTCACGCAATACGGATTTGAAGGCTGGGCCGTTCTCGAATGGGAATGCTGTATAAAGAGTAGCGACCAGGGTGCGGCTGAGGGCGCTCCGTTCATCGCGCGTCATATTATTCAGGTGGCGGCGCACTCGTTCGACGACTTTGCGGGTTCCGGCGCCGATCAGGCAGCCAATAGCCGGATGATGGGCCTGGAATGAGCTTTCAGCTGTCAGCCATCAGCTATCGCCTTTTGGCAAAGAACTGAGGGCTGAAAGCTGAAAGCTGAGGTGACCGGAAGGATGAATCCGTGAATGCCGGCAAAAACAGCGGTGTGGAGAAATTGAATCGACGCTTGCGGCTGGGCATGGTTGGTGGCGGTCCGGGCGGGTTCATCGGGGCGGTGCATCGCATTGCCTCCCGGCTTGACGATCGTTTCGAGTTAGTGGCGGCGGCGTTGTCTTCCGATCCAGGTCGCGCTCGCATCGCCGCGCTTGATCTGCACATTGCACCAGAGCGCGCTTACGGCAGTTTCGCAGAAATGGCTTCGGCGGAGGCAGCGAGGAAAGACCGCATCGATGTCGTCTCGATCGTAACCCCCAACCATCTGCACTATCCGGCGGCGAAGGCATTTCTCCAGGCTGGCATCCACGTAATTTGCGACAAGCCGCTCACGACGACGCTCGAAGACGCACTGGACCTGGCTCAGACCGTTCGCCGCACCGGCCTTCTTTTTGCTGTGACTCACAATTACACCGGTTATCCCATGGTTCGGCAAGCTCGCGAAATGGTGGCGAACGGAGAACTTGGCCCGATTCGCCTGGTGCAGGTGGAGTATGCGCAGGATTGGTTATCCACACCGCTCGAAAAGACCGGCCAGAAGCAAGCGCTCTGGCGCACTGACCCCGCGCAAAGCGGCCCCGGAGGTTCACTCGGGGATATTGGAACCCATGCTTACAATCTCGCGTCTTTTGTCACCGGCCTGAATTGCCGGGAGCTGGCTGCCGAGCTTACAACTTTCGTCCCCGGCCGCCGCGTGGATGACAATGTGCAGATCATGCTGCGCTTTGCGGAAGGCGCTCGTGGCCTTCTCTGGGCGAGCCAGGTTGCGCCTGGAAACCAGAACAATCTTCGCCTGCGTGTCTTCGGAGAAAAGGCAGGCCTTGAATGGAAGCAGGAAGAGCCGAACTGCCTGTGGTTTGCCGCGCTGGGCAAGACTCCGAACCTGATCTACCGCGCCGGGCCGGGAGCAAGTCCGGTAGCTGCGCACGCCAGCCGCGTGCCCTCGGGCCATCCGGAAGGATACCTGGAGGCATTCGCCCAACTGTATGCTGACATGGCGGAGCAGATCAGCGCCCGTATCGCCGCCCGCCCTGCGGATTCGTCCTCTTTGCTGGTGCCTACCGTCGAGGACGGCGTAGCGGGCATGCGTTTTATTTCTGCAGTGATCGAATCGTCCCGCCGGAACGCGGCCTGGACGCCTCTGCCCGGTGTAGGCTGAAGAAGTGGTCAGTGGCCAGCCTGGTCTTCTGGTCTCCCGCTGGCCACTGATCCCTGATCACTGACCACTCATCACGAGTCGAGCACTATTCCGTGGTAAATGCGTGCGCAAGCGAGTACTCTCAAAGCAGTCTCTTACGCATCTTCCCGCCGTACCCTTTCTTGGAGACGGTTCCTTGCGAAGACCGACAGCGTTTTACGCTGTGCAAGGAGCCGCTATGGCTGACAAGACTCCCCGCGTTCGTGTGAAATCCGATGGCCATGCCCTTCCCGCTGTCGATGGACAGCTGGTTGAGAACGAGATTCTGCTGAGTTTGTCGGCGAAGGAACGCGACTTGATATTTCCTCAGTTAACTTTCATGGAGCTGAGAACGCACGTGGTGTTGCATGAACCAGGAGAGCTGATCAAGTTCGGCTATTTCCTCAATAGTGGATTAGCCTCGGTGCTGACCGTTCTGACCGAGGGGAAAAGCGTGGAAGTCGGGTTGACGGGCAGGGACGGTTTCGTCGGCTTGCCGCTGATCGTCGGTTTTAGCACCAGCCCAACCCGGACGGTAATTCAGATTGAAGCTACTGGTTTCAGGATAAACGCCAAGAATCTGGTGCAAGTCATGCGCCAATCCCCAGGGCTCGTGAACCGACTGCAGCGCTACGTGCAGATTCTGGGCATGCAGGGAACCCAGGTAGCCGCCTGCAATCGGCTTCACGAAGTGGATGAGCGGTTGGCGCGTTGGCTACTCATGTGCCAGGACCGCATCGGCTCCAATTTCGTGGCGTTGACCCAGGAATTTCTGGCGCACATGCTGGGCACGCGCCGGGCCAGCGTAACCGTGGCTGCGGGCATCCTGCAGAAGGCCGGGCTGATTACTTACCAGCGCGGGCACGTCAATATCGTTGACCGACCACGGCTGGAAAGCGCTGCCTGCGAATGCTACGAAATGATGCAGCAGCAGCATAAGAAATGGAGAAGCGAAGTGGACGGACACTTCATTGAGTAATTGGGCAATTTGGTAATTGAAGCAATTGAGAAACAAGATTGTTCCTAAATTGCCCAAGTCCGCAATTGCCCAATCCCCCTTCCCCAATTACCAAAGTCCCTCTTCAGGCGAAAAAGCCCCGCCCGTACAGGCGCGTGCTCGCTTACAATAGCGGGGATGCAAACCGGCGGAATAACGGGTACGAAGATGAGTCGCGATTGGAAACAGTGGGAAGGCCAGGTGGTGAATGGCAGCTTCCCTCTGCGCCAATACCTGGGCGGCTCGCATCACAGTGCGGTGTTCCTCACCGAACGTCGCGGGCGCGAGCCGCAGAAAGCCGCCATCAAGCTCATCGCCGTGGATCCGGCAAGCGCCGCGATCCAGCTGGCCCGCTGGGAGCTTGCCGCAAAACTGTCCCATCCCCATTTGCTGCGCCTGTTCGAAACGGGAAGCTGCCAGCTGGATAGCGTGGTCCTGCTCTACGTGGTGATGGAGTACGCCGAAGAGAACCTGGCGCAGATTCTTCCCCAACGGCCGCTCACGCCCGCAGAGGCGCGTGACCTGCTGGAACCGGCTTTGGACGCCCTTGCCTACATCCACGGCAAGTCGCTGGCGCATGGTCGTCTGAAGCCGTCGAATATCCTGGCGGCGCACGATCAGCTGAAACTTTCGAGCGACAGTCTGGTGCGCGTCGACGAATCGGCGAGCGGTGTCGCTAAATCGGGCGTCGCCCTACCGAGCGTCTACGACGCGCCTGAGGTTGCGATCGGGAAGATCTCGTCCGCCTCGGACTCCTGGTCGCTGGGTATGACATTGATGGAAGCTCTCACCCAGCGCCTTCCTGTGCGGGAGGGAATGGCGGAACCGGTGCCTGAAACCGTGCCCGTGCCGTTCATGGGAATTGCGCACTGCTGTCTACGCCGCGATCCGCAACGCCGGTGCTCGGCTGCGGACATCGCGGCGCGGCTGCGATCGACTTCGTCTTCATCTACAGCTACGTCCAAATCCGTATCCAAAGCCCAAGGGCCTTCGACCCTCAGAATACCGGCCGCAGCGGCGAAGTGGCGCTACATTCTTCCGGTGGCAGCTCTGGCACTAGTGGCGACCGCAGTGCTGATCGGTCCCAAGCTGCTAAATCAGAGCCCTGAGGGGCAGCCGCAGGCAGCAGTTTCGGCGGAACATTCAGCTGAAAGTTCTTCGCCACGCTCGTCAGAACGTTCTTTTGAGCCGCAGAACGCTCCTGCGAAGTTGCAATCGGCGCCGGTGAAGACAAAACCATCTGCGCGGAAACCGGTCGGCACGAATCAAAGTTCGAGCGGCGCTGTTCCCGCGCCGGCGTCTGCTCCGCCAGCACCCGAAGCGTCAGTCCCCGCATCCAGTCAGGGCACGGTGCTGCAGCAAGTTGAACCTTCGGTGTCGAAGTCAGCCAGAAATACGATCCACGGCACAATCAAGGTGCGGGTGAAAGTTGGGGTCGATCCCTCCGGTAGCGTGGAGAGCGCGACGTTGGTTTCCCCGGGCCCCAGCAAATATTTTGCCCGCCAAGCCATGCAAGCCGTGCAGCAGTGGAAGTTTGTGCCTGCTCCGGGACACTACGCGCGTACGTGGATCGTGCGCTTTGGCTTCAGGCGTTCGGGAACTGACGCCGTTCTCGAGCCCGCGCAGCCTTAGCGACTTGATTTCAGAGCTTTGATGCTTTGCCCAAGAGCCGCTTTTGAGGCTTTTCTGCGCCATGCGGTTCGCAACGCGCCTTCCAGTATGTCCGGTGCCACCTTTGACAACCGTACGCGGGTGGAGCCTTTCCGCCCCCATCCACCCGGAACCGGCGAAAACACTCTGGGCCCGTCCTCGACCATCCCGGCTTGCTGCTCTGGCGTTAGCAGCAACACGCCATAGCCTTCAGACTCGAGAGCGAGGGTCGCGAAGATTTTTCCTCCGACTCTAAAGTCGGCCTGCCCAAAATGCGAGCCTTCCACCGCTTCTGGCATGCTAAGAGCGATACGTCGAAAATTCGCTGCGGTCACGGCCTCTATTCCTCTTGACCACGTTCCTGCTCAATCTAGCAGGATGGTTCCCGCATGCCAAATTCCGAATTGGAGCTGACTGGAAGGGAGGCGCAATGGTGAGGCGCAATTGAGTTAGTTAGTTGCTTTGGCGAGGTCGAGCATACAATGGGCTGCGCTTGAGACAGGACACGTAAGAGTCGCTACACGAGATCGAAGTTCCTGAAAGGGCTTATGCAAACAAGGACACTTCTCCTGACGTTTCTGCTGTGTTCGGGACTGGCGGCAGAAAATTTGGAAAAGACCCAGAAGAAGGCGCTTGAAGCTCAAGTCAAGACCATGACTGCGGAAGCCGAAAGCCTTGAGAGATCTGGTCATCTGGCAGAGGCGCGCATCAAGTATGCCGAGTCGCAGGCGCTGATCGAGATGAAAGACGTCACCGATGCCCTCAAACGTTTGGACGAAGAAATTCAGAAGCGAGTGAAGAACACATTGAGCGACTCACGCAAGCTCTACGAGTTGCACAAGTTCAAGGAGGCTGCCACTGCCCTGGACGAAGCCCTGAAACTGCAGGCCTTCCAGCCGGTGCTGGCGTACGACCTTGCGCTCTGCTATCACCAGCTCGGTGAACGCGACAAGGCCCTCGAATACCTGCGAAAGGCCAAAGCAGGTACGGCCGACCCGAAGCAAAAGCAGAAACTCTTGCAGCTGCTCACGTTTTTCACTACGGGAGAGAGTGGGCTTTCATTGAACGACAGCGATAGAGATCGAGTCGCTCGGGTGAACACTCTCACCGACAGCATCGGCTTGGAAGCATCGCTGGAAGATGGAGCGGGAGAGGAGACGTCGTCTGAAGCCGACCGCCCGTCGTCACAGCAGGCAAGTCAGGTGCCGCTCAAAACAAACGCGCCAGCCAACGCCCATATCGACACGAATGCCGGTCACAGGTCGAGTCTGTGCAATGCGCTGGGTGAGCTCAAGAGCACTCTAGCCACGAGTCCGTCCGCGACCTTCAATCTGGCGAATTGTGCTGAGACCAATGGACGACCGGCTGAGGCTGTCCGATTGCTGGAAAAGTATTTGGAGATGACGCCCAGTACCCTCGATGCCAGTGAAGTGCGCGCTCGCGTCGCTGACTTGAAATGGCTGCTGACTCTGCCGGGCCAGAATGGAGTGGACATTCGCCGGTTGTATGCATCGGCCTACGGCTCGCTCGCGGAGCGCAAGTACGATCGTGGGCTGGCAGACTTCAACAAGGCCGGGGAACTGGCGCCTGAATTCGCCCTTACTAAATGGAAACTGGGGCTGTTCTATGAAGCCATGGGAAACGTCGATCGGGCCCGGGAGAATTTCACTCGCTACCAGCAGCTTACCTCGGACCAGAGTGAGAAAGACGAGGCTAATTTGCACCTCACCACCCTGAAGGCGAAACGCTCCAAATATGACGAGGAGATAGGCGAGGCGGAGGACATTGTTGCAGATTTATTCAACCGGGCAATGAAGCTGACTTTCAATGGGTCCGAGAACCGCAGCGCCTTGCGGGTAAAGCGTGCGCGTGTGAAAAAGAAGGAAGAAAGCAAAGCGCGGAACCGAGTCGGTGGCTTTGCCATTCCCTTCGCTTACGCGCAGCAGCAACTGGCGCGGGCGAGTGAGCATCTTCAGATCGCCCTGGCTCTGTTTCCGCTCGGCGCGGAGGCCAACGAGCTGATGGGATTGGTTTTCTTGCAGGCCAACGACGGTCACTCTGCAACCAAGAGTTTTGATGTAGTTGCCAGCCAAGGCCTGCCGGTTGCGTTCTATGCCGAAATGCGCGGCCGTAAACAGGACCAGGCAGTGAAGTGCGAGCTGAGTCGCGACCACCTCCGTTTGATCTTCCTGTCGTCGTACGACAAGAAAGGGAACCCGGCGCCACCCAGCAAGCCAGCCGGAGAAGATGGCCTGGGCGACATGATCGTGGAACCCTCCGCTCCCCGCCAACAGGCGTTCGATTCCCTTGACCTGACCTTAAGCGAGATTAAGAAGGTAGAGACCGACAAAGGGCTGCTCAAGCTGAAACTTTCCCAACAGGAAATCACGTTGTCCCCGATTTACTTGCCTTCCTTCACACCCGTCGAGGGTCCGCAGGCGCGAAGGTTTGCCAACAACTACACCCGGCTGTTCGTGCGCTATCCGGGGCTCGAGGATTCCAAGCTCGGAACCGAAGGCATGAGCGGGGGCGAGAAGTTCAAAATGGGATACAACATCGCCAACGCCAGCATGGATATAGCGATGTCTGGGTTCACCCCAATTAGCGCGATTTCAAGCGTGCAGGACGCAATCTCTATAACTCGAACCATTCGGGCGGCGATGGTTTCGCTGAGTGTGAGCTTTGCGACGTGGGAGAAGAGCGTGGACGACCAGCAGCAACTCCTGGCGGGCAAGTCGTTCAAGGCCATTCCGACCCAGCCGGTGAATCTGGCATTCGTACAGGAGGCGAAATAGCGGGAAAACTTTGAGCTAATCGGCTCAGGAACCGCAGGCGGTCGCCGGTATCGTTCATAGTTCAGCGTGAGCGGGGCAGAAGACAGGGATTCCCTACTAGAGCGGCGCCCCAAGAAACCGTCCATCAAACCGGGTACCCTTGGGGGGAACCGTCGCCCTTGGCGGCGGATCGGCTCCAAGTAGGGGGCTCGTAGCGCATTTTCCGCCAGCTAAGGTCCCGGCTCATGCTCATTTGCTTTCGGCGGCCGGCACATACCTCGAATCGCTCCCCTGCTTCGCCGAATCAGGGTGTGGTACGGATGTGGGGATCGAGTTTGGTTCCGTCCTCAAATTCAAAATGCGCCTTATACCTGTGGTTCATACACTCCGGCCGGAGTGGCCCCGAATTGACCTGAAACCCGAACTCGGGATTGTCCTCCGGGAACCGCCGGTAGAACAGCGGTAGAGGAGCATCCGGGTCCTCGTGCCGGTCCACCTTCAGCACGCGAAATTTCTTGTCTTTGCAAAACCAGTGAATCGAATCCTGTCGACCGTAGGAAATCGTCACCTCTGGATGTTCTTCGGCCGCCAGTCTCCAATTGATCTCATATTCTTTTTGTTCGCCCCAGTTCGGCCGCATTCCCATGACTTTGGCAGTTTCTCCCATACAATCCTCCTTATCCCCCTTTGAGGGGCGCAATCATACGTCATTTGGCCAAAATTAGCTGCTGGAATCTGGGCTCATCCCGCAGATTATCGAGCTCTGGAGCGGCCCGGATTTCCGCCGGGGAAAACCCCCGGGCTCGCGCTTTCTCCAGCCACTCAAGAGCCTGGTCTTTTTCTCCAGACTGGTTATGGACGACGGCCGCAATCGCGAGATATTCGGGAGTATCTGGATTCAGATTCAGGGCCTCCTGCAGATGTTTAAGAGCCTGGGAGCGGTCCCTCAGCATGGCGTAATAATTCGCCATCATTATGTGAGTGTCTCCGTCTCTGGGATTGACGCGCAAGGCCTCTTCGGCCATGCGAATTGTCCGCTCGTACATCTTAGGAGCCTGGCTTCGCGCGCTTGGACTCCAGTAGTAGGAGCGAGCCAGATTTCCGCAGGAAATGTAGTCCTTCGCGGTGGCCGTGCAGGCGTGCTCAAGCGCCGCCACGGAATCATCAAAGCGGCGCAAGTCGAAGTAAGCGATGCCAAGGTTAGAGTAAGCCTCGGGTGTCGGAAACAGGGCGATTGCGTGCTCCAGAGCTTCAATTGCCCGGCCGTAATCACCCATAAAGATGTACGCACCACCCAGGGCGCGATAGCCATGGGGATCGTCGGGAGCGAGGGCGACGGCCTGGCTGAACTCGCGTGTCGCTTCCGCATATCTGGCTTGGTGAGAATAGAAACTGCCCAGCCAGCCGTATCCCGCCCAGTACTGGGGACGGACCTGAATGGCCAGCTGGTAAGTCTTTTCGGCTTCCACTAACCTGCCCAACCGTTCATATACGGAGGCCAATCCACGATAGGCGCCCTCGCTGGTCGGGTCCATCTGTACGGCGCGCTGGAATTGCTGGGCTGCTTCTTCGTATCGGCCACGACTGACGTACACCGTGCCCAGGCAGATGTGACCATTGGCGGAGTCGGAGTCGAGGGCCACGGCATGCTCACAGGCCTGGGTCGCCTTATCCAACCATTCTGCTTCGTGGGTTGCATCGTACCTGGCCCAATAGGCTTCTCCCAGGCCGGCATACGCCAATGCATAGTTGGGATCGCGCTCCAGCGCGCGGCTGAAGAGCGCGATGGCGCTACTCACATTCTCTGCCTTGTGGTACTCCTGCAAGTATCCGAGGCCACGCAGGTAATAGTCATAAGCCGCCGGCTCCTGGGTGCCGTGCGCGACCAGGGCCTGGCGATCGCCTCCTTGGAGTTGCAACCCGAGCATGTTCACCACGCTTTCGACCACCCGGTCTTGCAGGCCGAAGACATCGCTCATGTCGGCGGTTATGGTATCGGCAGAGAGTTGTCGCATGCTGGTCGCATCCACCAGGCTATAGGTTATTCGCACTCTATTGCCCGATTCCTGCAACGAGCCTTCCAGCACCAGATTGACCCCGAAACCCTTGCGCGCCTGTTCTACGTTGGTGATACCTTCTGCGCGAACCTCGCTGGTGGGAACAATTTGGAGCGGATAACTGCCGGTGAGCTGGGTAAGCTTGACCGCCAGAGTCTCAGTCAATCCGTTGCAGAACGCCTTGGTATTGGGATCGTCGCCGGTTGAAATAAAGGGCAAGACTGCAAGATGTATGGGGGTTGGCTTGCCGAGTCCGAACCAACCCTTGACTTTGTCCCGGTGGTAGAAAACTGCCAGCAAGCCGGCAGCAATCAACAGTGCAGAGATCACAACCAGCAGTGTCCGCCTCGGCTTGCGCTCCACCCCCCGTGGCAGCAGGCGCGATAGCCCGGTGGAAGTGATATTGCTCTGGACCAGACGCAATTCCTCCAATAATTCGCGAGTGCTGGCTTGGCGCTGCCCTGGCTCTTTGGCCATGGCTTTATTGACCAATTTTTCCAGTTCTTCCGGGACCTTTGAATTAAAGATATGGATTGGGGCTGGCGTCTCGCGGCGTATGCGATCGCTGGTAGCCACGAAACCGTGGGCCAGAAAGGGGTGATGGCCAGCCAAGACTTCGTAGAAGACAACTCCCAGGGAGAAAATGTCAGCGCGTCCATCGGGAGTGTTCTCCATCAAGACCTCGGGCGACATGTAGGCGAGCGTGCCGCTCACAGTGGCCGACCGGTCGACGGTAGTGCTCTGGTCGGACTGTGGAAGATGTTTGGCGACGCCGAAGTCTAGAATCTTCACCTGACCATCGGTGGTCAGCATGATATTTTCCGGCTTGATGTCGCAGTGCACGATGCCGTGTCCGTGCGCCGCCACCAAGCCCTGCACGCATTGCACCGCAATGCCCAGAAACTGCTCCAGGCTCATAGGTTCGTTCAAGCGCTGACGTAGGGTTTGGCCTTCGACGAACTCCATGACCAGAAAGATCTCGCCCTGTTCATCGATGACGTCATGGATAGCTGCGACATGCGCGTCGCTGAAGCGAGATGCGCGTTCGGCCTCTTCCTCGAAGCGACGACGATAGAGTGGATCCGAGCGCAGGTGGGGCGAAAGCCGCTTGAGGGCGACGGTGCGTTTCAGGCGCGTATCTTCCGCCCGGTACACTTCCCCCATGCCGCCCTTGCCCAGCCGCTCGCCAATCACAAAACGGCCCATGGTGTGCCCGGTAAGAGACCCGGACAACTGGCTGTTGGCGGGTGGCGACGGGTAATCTGTCATGATGGGAGAAGCTCAGTGAGGCGCCCGACGACGGACGCTTGGCACAGGCGCACCTCCGGTGCGAGGGCAATATAGCCGGGCACTCGCCAGTGGAGACGAATCTTACTCCATGGTTCTAAGGTGGGCAAATCCGGCGTCGCCAGCGGCCCCCAGGGACTAACGGCAATGGGGAATTGTGGGAGTGGACGACTTGAGGTTTGTCATCCACGAGAAGACGCTCGGATTCGCTCACATTCAGTGTGCATGAGCAGAATGGACGCGTCTTTGGAAACCTGGGCATTCCGTCGGTGGTGGACTGCAAAGCGATCATTCCCACCCGTAGGTCGGTGGTTCGGCCTAGGCGGATCGGCAGACACTTTCTGTCTAAAGCTGTCGGTGTGAACCGTATCGTAGCCCAACTTTTTGATGCGTCCCATCCAAAACTTTCATCCAATAAACCCAGAAGTAGATTGACAGGCCTTGGCCTGCTATCTAGGATTAATAGGTTAATGTCAGCTTCCTGCCTAATGCGCTGCCAGTGTTGTACTTGTTGTTGTAGGGGTGTATCCACTGGTGCTAGGGGGCTGCTGACCTAAGAATCATTTAGAAATCGGCAATTCCGCCCACCGCCAGTGCGACTTACTGGCGGTGGGCTTTTTTTGTGGCCCAAATCCTTATGGCAAACGCAGTCACAGAAACCAAAGCGCAGCGGGTTGAACGGCTGAAGCGGGAGAAGAACCCGTGGGAGGGCCTGGACGATATCCGCCGATTTGCCCGCGAGGGTTTTGGCTCCATCACGCCCGAATGGCTGGGTACATATTTCCGCTGGTGGGGTGTGTACACGCAGGGGGACGGCGTCGGAGCGATCGGGGGAAAGAACGGTGAGGGCAAAGCGCTGCCGTACTTCATGGTGCGAATCCGGATTCCCAATGGCCTGCTCCATTCCCATCAGCTTCGAACCATTGCCGAAGTGACGGAAAAATATGCGCGTGGAACGGCCGACTTGACCGTGAGGCAAAACATCCAGCTCCACTGGGTGACGATTGAAGGTCTGCCCGAGCTTCTGGACGCATTGTGGCGCGCCGGCCTTACCACCATGGGTTCTTGCGGCGACGATACTCGCAACATTACCGGATGTCCTCTTGCCGGTGTGGATGCCGATGAAATCTTTGACGCCTCGTCGCTCGCGCTTGAGGCCAACCGCTTTTTTGTGGGCAACGGCGATTTCTATAATCTGCCGCGCAAGTTCAAAGTCTGCATTACCGGTTGCCACGTCTGGTGTGCCTATCCTGAGATCAACGATGTGGGTCTGACTGCAATTCGACGGGGCGGTAGAGATTCGGAGATTGGTTTCTCCTTACGTGTGGGCGGCGGGCTCTCGACCGATCCCCATCTGGCGGTTCGTTTGAACGCGTTTGTGCGCCGGCAACAGGTGATCCCGGTTCTGAAGGGGATTGCCGAGATTTTTCGCGAGAGTGAAAAACTGCGTGAAAACCGGGAACGCGCCCGCCTTAAGTTCCTCTTCCTGAGGCATGGTTGGACCGCCGACAGTTTTCAACAGGAACTGGAGCGGCGCATGGGGTTTCGCCTTGACCCGGCTGTGGAGGAGAGACCTCCTGACGATGTTTATCGCGATCACGTAGGAATCCATCCCCAAAAACAGACGGGATACTCCTATGTTGGAGCGGCCGTACTGCGGGGGCGGATTTCGGCCCAGCAAATGCGGGCCGCAGCCGATGCAGCTGATCGGTTTGCAGGGGGAGAATTGCGCACCACCAACATGCAGAACCTGCTGATTGTGAACGTGCCCAACCGCAACCTGGGGGCACTGGCGAGTGAATTCGAAGCCATCGGCTTACCCGTCGGCGGCTCGCCGTTCTGGCGCGGTGTCGTTGCTTGCAGTGGTTCGGAATTTTGCAAGATTGCAATTACCGAGACCAAGAGTTTTTCCCGCTGGCTGGTGGAAGAACTCGAGGAGCGACTGCCTGGTTTCGAGCAGCACCTGAAACTGCACGTCACCGGATGTCCCAATAGTTGTGGCCAGCATTGGATTGCCGACATAGGTATCGAGGGCAAGAAGATCAAGGTGGATGGCCGCCAGCAGGACGCCTATTACTTCTGCGTCGGCGGCGCGGTGGGACTGCACCAGTCGGTAGCTCGCCCTATCGGCTATCGCTGCCTGGCCAGCGAAGTGCCCGACGCCATCGAGCGCCTCTTGCACCGCTATCTGGACCAACGCTCGCCCGACGAAAATCTGCGCCGCTTCTTTGCACGGCATAGCAATGAGGAATTGCGCGAGTGTCTGGCTGGGAAGTTTTTGGCGGCGGTAGAGCGAGATCCCTCGCCCGGGAAGGTGCCGCACGCGGTTGAAGGCTAGAAAGGAAAGAGGGAAGAGCACGACTTTAGTCGTGCCCGCCGCCGCAACTTTTGTGGAAGAAACCTAGGCTAATGCGATGACCCTGTTCCCCATGTTTTTGAAACTCGAAGGGCGCTCCTGTCTGGTGGTCGGAGCGGGCGCCATTGGCGAGCCGAAGATCAAGAGCCTTTTGACCGCAGGCGCCTCGGTTCGCGTGATTGCACCGAGCGTGACCGCGGCGGTTGCCGAGTGGTCGCGGACGGGAGCGCTCGTTTGGGAGGCGCGAGAGTTTCACCCTGCGGATCTGGACGGCGTTTTCCTGGTCATTGCCGCCACGCATTCCCGCGAGGCGAACGGAACCATCTTCCGTGAAGCCCAGCAACGAAAGATCTTGTGCAATGTGGTGGATGATCCAGAGTACTGCGACTTTTACTATCCCGCGGTGGTAAGGCGGGGAGATCTTCAGCTGGCGATTTCAACCAACGGCCACAGTCCAGCTCTCGCCCAAAGAATCAGGCGCGAACTGGAAATTCAGTTTGGACCGGAGTATGGCGAATGGCTGGCGGAATTGGGAAAGATCCGGCAGCAACTTTTGGCCAGCGAGATGAATCCTGATGAGCGGCGCCGTCTGCTGCACGAGCTGGCGAGTCGTGCGGCCTTCGAGCAGGCGCAATCTGCGGGAAGCAAGGTCGAGCAAATTAGCGTGGGAGCAAAGTCATGAGGGGCAAAGTCTATCTGGTGGGAGCGGGTCCGGGCGATCCGGAGTTGCTGACGCTGAAAGCGTTCAAACTTCTAAAGTCGGCTGAGGTCGTGCTGCACGACGATTTGATCGGACCGGACATTCTTGCATTTATTCCATCCTCCACCCCGCGCCACAACGTTGGCAAGCGTTGTGGACGCAAGAGCATCAGCCAGCAGGAGATCAACAGACTGCTGGTTCAGAAGGCGCTGCTTGGCCTGCGGGTAGTGCGTCTCAAAAGCGGCGACCCGCTCATTTTCGGGCGCGCCGGAGAAGAAATCGAAGCGCTGCGCAAGGCCAATATCGAATTTGAAATTGTTCCCGGCATCACGGCGGCGCTGGGAGCGGCGGCAAACGCGCAGATTCCGCTGACTCATCGTCAGGTTGCATCCGCGATCGTGTTGGTAACCGGCCATCTTGCCGGCAGCGACCAATTCGCCGATTGGCCCGCCAGGATACCGACGGACGCCACCCTGGTGGTCTACATGCCGGGCTACGAATATCGGAACACCGCGCGCCAGCTTCAACGGGCTGGCCTTCCGGGCACTACTGCTTGCGCGATTATTTCGCAGGCGACTTCACCCGAGGAACAGGTGCATGTGACTACGGTAGAAGACCTCGACAAATCTCCGCGGCTTCCATCACCTACCTTGCTGGTGGTCGGTGAAGTTGTGCGTATGGCGAAGCCTGCTGCCTTGTATGAACAGTTTGCCTGGAAGGATCTCGTGTCGATGTGGTTTCCTGCGCAAATCGAGTACGCCTCAACCAGTTCGGTTTTGCCGGCTGGCCAGGAGCGTGGCGAGTGAGAGAACACTTGGATCAAGTGCAGGCTCAGGCAGAAAAATGGCGGCCGGAAGAGATACTAAGCTGGGCGTTCGCTACGTTCGGAAAGGATGTAGCGATTGCGTCGGGCTTTGGGGTTGAGGGAATGGTGCTGCTCGACCTCGCTTCGCGAGTGCGTCGCAAGTTCCGGCTATTCACCCTAGACACCGAGTTCCTGTTTCCCGAAACCTACGACTTGATGGACCGGGTTGAAAAGCGTTACGGAATTAAGGTGGAGCGAGTCTATAGCACGCTGACCCCGGAAGAGCAGGAACGCGAGCACGGTGCCGCGCTCTGGAGTCGCGATCCGGACCGGTGCTGCGCCCTACGAAAGGTTGAGCCACTCAAGACAAAACTGACGGAACTGGCGGCGTGGATCACAGCCATTCGGCGGGACCAGACTTCCTCGCGCGCCGCCGCCCGCAAGGTGGAGTGGGACGCGAAATTTCAACGGGTCAAGATTAATCCCATTGCCGACTGGACCTCGGAGATGGTGTGGAGTTACGCCGTCAAGCGTGAAGTTCCTTACAATCCACTGCATGACCAGAACTACCCCAGCATTGGATGCACGCATTGCACGCGGGCCATTCGTCCGGGAGAGAGTGCTCGGGCTGGGCGTTGGTCCGGATCCGAGAAGACCGAGTGTGGGTTGCACGTTGCTGGTCCGGCAGCAATTGCACCGTTAGTGCAAATCAAAGTCAAAACTACGTTTGGCTACGAAGAGAGCTGAGTCGTAAAGCATTCAAAACCACGCAGGACACGAACTATCACGCAAGGAATCATCTCTCAGACCAATCCTTTCCGTCATGTATCCTAGCCATCCGTGGCGTTGAAGCCTTCCTGGTAAGAAAACCCCGCTGCCCAAAAAATCCATCAGTGCCATCGAAATTCTCGATTGTACTTAGCCGGTTCATTGGAGATAAACAATGTAAAGATGAATCCGAGTCATATAACCACAGACCACGACGCCTGCGGTGTCGGCCTGGTCGCCCATATGGGCGGAGCGGCTTCGCGCGAGATCGTAGAGCGTGCGCTTGAGGCCTTAATCCGCCTGGCGCACCGAGGCGGTGTGGATGCGGACGGAAGAAGCGGTGACGGCGCAGGCCTGCTCACCGGCATTCCGGATAAATTCGTCCGCAAGAGTGCGCTTCAAGCAGGCATCGAGTTACCCGCCGTGTTTGGTCTCGGCATGGTGTTCCTGCCGCCAGGCGAGCAAGAAGCGGCGCGCAGTTCGATCGTGGCGCTGGCGAAAGAAAGCGGGCTGAAATGTCTGGGTTGGCGTACCGTGCCGATCGATCCCGAAGTTGTTGGCCCACGTGCTTATGAAGCTCTACCTGTGATCGAGCAATGCTTTTTCGCTGCACAATCGGAAAACTTGGATTTTGAAAGTCTCCTGTTTCATTTTCGCAAGAGCGCGGAGGCAGTAGCACCACTCGGAACTTACTTCTGTTCGCTCTCCTCACGCACGGTCGTCTACAAGGGACTGTTGACGCCTTCTCAACTGCCTGGCTTTTACGCCGATCTGCGCGACTCCGAGTTTGAGAGCCCCTTCGCCATCTTTCATCAACGTTATTCGACCAACACTCAACCCAGTTGGTCTCTGGCCCAGCCGTTCCGTTTTGTAGCTCACAATGGGGAGATCAACACCATCAGCGGCAACCGGCGCTGGCTGCGCGCGAAATCACCGAAGTTGCTTCGTGAGTTTGGATTCTCCGAAGGCGTTCGCCTGCTGGAGGATCGGGTCAGCGACTCGGCGAGTTTCGACAATGGATTTGAACTTCTTTTGCGCCAGGCGTACAGCCCGGCTGAGGCCATGCTGGGCATGGTTCCCCCGGCCTGGGAGCGTTCTCCCGAAGCGGCGACGGAACTACGAAGCTTCCTTGAAGAGCGCTCGCGCCATCAGGAACCCTGGGACGGCCCCGCCGCCCTGCTCTTCACCGACGGCTGCACGGTGGGAGCCAAGCTTGACCGCAACGGACTGCGGCCCCTGCGTTACACCCTGACCTCAGACGGGTTGCTGGTAGTCGGCTCTGAGGTGGGAATTGCCGATCTCAGCGACAAACAGATCATCGAAAGACAACGGCTCGGCCCGGGAGAGATTCTGCTGCTGAATCCCGCCACCGGCGTGTTTGTTCGCCCCAAAGACTCATTGCGGCTGCGCGACCGGATTCGCGTGACTTCATCGCCGCCCTCGGTTCTTATCGCCCCAACCGACAAGGTCTGTACGGATACGACACCAGAGCCGAAGCAGATGATGGCCGCGATGGGTTGGAGTGAAGATCAATTTCGCCTATTGTTCCAACCGCTGGTTGAGCAAGGGCAGGAAGCAGTCTGGAGCATGGGGGATGATGCCCCGCCGGCTTCACTGTCCAGTTTCCGCCGTCCGCTATGGGACTACTGCAAGCAGCGATTCGCGCAGGTCACCAATCCTCCAATTGACTCGCTACGTGAGAGTCATGTGATGTCACTGAAAGTGTTCTTCGGCCAGGGTGTGCTGAACTCGCCCCTGCTCGATGGTGGGCAATCCGAGCAGCTAGAGAAAGAGCTGGGCACGACCGAGAGAATTCAATTCACTTTCCCGGTTTCGGCCGGATCTGAGGGAGCAAAGGCTGAGTTAACGCGCCTGCAGGAAGAGGCCAGGCAGGCATCGGCAAAGAACCCGGCGCTGATCTTGCTGACCGACCGGGGTGTGGACGCGCAGCATGCGGCTTTGCCGGCGTTGCTGGCTCTGGCGGCGGCCTGGAAGGCGATGGTTGAGGCCGGGGCCCAAGATATTCCGCTGGTGATCGAGACTGGGCAGGTGATTGACACTCATCATGTGGCGCTGCTGGTTGCGGCGGGCGCAAGCGCTGTATTTCCCTATCTGGCACTGGAGCAGGCCGCGAGCCTCAAGCCGGGCGGGGCCGAGAGCTACCGGGGCGCAGTGGAAAAAGGATTGCGCAAGGTGATCGCGCGAATGGGCATCTCGACGATTGCCAGCTACCGTAATAGCCATCTGTTCGAGATCATTGGTCTAGACCCCGAGGTTTGCAGCCAGTTTTTCGAAGACGCGAGTTCTTCTCTGGCTGGCAAGAGCCTGACCGGACTTTTGCAGGATTGTCTCGATCGTCATGCCGCAGCTTTCTCGGTCACGACCGCGCACTTGCAGGACAACGGGCTCTATCGTTTCCGGCGGCAGGGGGAGCAACACGCCAGCTCTCCCGAGCTGGTGCGGCGAATGCATCGCTATCTCAAGTCTCCCACCGAAGAGAACCGTCTCGCCTTCATGGAACTTGGCCAGCAGCGGGAGCCAGTGGCGGTTCGCGATCTTTTGGAGATTGTTCCCGGCGAGTCGCGACCGCTGGAAGAGGTCGAATCGGAAGCGTCTATCCTCCGCCGGTTCAGCACCCAGGCCATGTCGTTGGGGGCGATTTCACCGGAGACGCACCGCACTCTTGCCATCGCCATGAACCGCCTGGGCGGCCGCAGCAACACCGGTGAGGGCGGAGAGGATCCCGAGATCTATCGCGACGGCGGCGAAGCCAATAATCGGGTCAAGCAGGTGGCTTCGGCACGATTCGGAGTCACCGCGGAATACCTGGTTCACGCCGACGAGCTGGAAATCAAGATTGCCCAAGGCGCGAAGCCCGGTGAAGGCGGCCAACTTCCGGCCAGCAAGGTCTCGGTCTACATCGCACGCTTACGACATGCGGTGCCCAAGATGATGCTGATTTCTCCACCGCCACATCATGACATCTACAGCATTGAGGATCTGGCGCAGCTGATCTACGATCTGCGTGCGGTAAATCCACGGGCGCGAATCGGGGTCAAGTTGGTGGCCAGCGCGGGGGTCGGAATTATCGCCACCGGTGTAGCCAAGGCTGGGGCTGACGTCATCACCATAAGCGGCCACGACGGCGGCACCGGCGCGTCGCCGATTACTTCCATCAAGAATACCGGCATCCCCTGGGAAGTGGGTCTGCGGGACGCGCACTGCGCCCTGGTGAAAACGGGGCTGCGCAGCCGGGTGCGCTTGCGCGTGGATGGCGGCTTCAAGTTCGCGCGGGACGTGATCATCGGCGCGCTGCTCGGCGCGGAGGAATTTGGTTTTGGCACCGCCGCGCTGCTCGCATTGGGATGTGTCATGGCGCGGCAATGCCATCTCAACACCTGCCCGGTTGGCATTGCCACTCAGGACGAGAAACTACGCACTCGATTTGCCGGAAAACCGGAGATGGTTGAAACCTATTTCCGGGCGGTGGCCGCGGAGGTTCGCGACATGCTCGCGGCTCTGGGCGCCGGCTCGATCGACGACATCACGGGCCAGGTCGAACGCTTGCGGCCGCAGACCCCGCAGGCAGCAAAAGCGCTGGCTGGATTGCTTGACCCAATTGCTAGTCCGCGGCGGGTCGCGGGCCCAAGTGAAGAAGAAAGCAGTTTGTATCGCGAGTTGAATCGCACTCTGGGATCCAATTACGACGCTGATGACGTTAACCTGCGTGCCGCCCGCCGCCGCCGCTTCCCGATTACCAACTGTGATCGCGCGATCGGAGCCCATTTGAGTGGAGAAATGCTGCGACAGGGCTTAGCGCAGCAGGGTGACGGCCCGACCAAGTATGAATTTGTGGGCAGCGCGGGACAGACCTTCGGTGGATTTCTGGTGAACGGATTGAATTTCCGGTTGCTGGGCGAGGCCAACGATTACGTGGGCAAGAGCCTGTCGGGGGGTACGATTGCCATCACTGCCGGGGAAGAAGCGTCGGCTCGCGGTGATGTGCTTGCCGGCAACACCTTGCTCTACGGTGCGACCAGCGGGGAGCTGTACGTTGCGGGGCGTGTCGGGGAGCGATTTGCGGTACGCAATAGCGGCGCGCTCGCGGTTGTGGAAGGCGTTGGTCAGCACGGTTGCGAATATATGACTGCTGGCGTGACCGTGATTCTGGGCCCGGCAGGAATGAACCTGGGTGCGGGCATGACCGGCGGCCTCGCCTATCTGTTGCGGGATTCCATCGGAGGATACGGTTACAACCAGCACTCGGTACGTCTGGCTCCCATCGAGGTGCGGGAAGAGTTGTGGTTGCGCCGGGTGTTGCGCAGGCACTTGCGTCTGACTGGCAGCCCGCGGGCAGCGGCCCTACTGGGCGCTTCGGCGCCACTGCCATTCTTGCGGGTGGAGCCGCTCGCGCTACCTTGTACGATTGCGGAGACCTGGGCAACAATCTTGACCAGATTCAGACGGCCGGTCACGCCTCCGGTCTACGCGGTGCCAGTGGTTGCGACGGGAGCGTTGGGGGCGCTGTTGAAGACGGTGGTCCTCAAGGATGGGGACAGACCGTCGTCGATGCAGCCTGGGCTGGCTTGAGCAGTGTCAGATCGCCAGTTGCCGGATGCCAGATCGCAGTTTTCACATACCTCGCGTCGGTAAGCCTTTGCCAACCAGAGTTTAGAATCGGTTACACTTCTCCACTATAATCTTTCCCTACTCATGGACTTTGACCAACTAGTAACGTTCCTGGAAGTGGCCAAGCTGGGGAGCTTTTCCCGGGCCGGGCAAAAAGTTTTTCGCTCTCAGTCCGCCGTCAGCGCGCAGATCCGCCAGTTGGAGCAGGAGTATGGCGACCGGCTGCTTGATCGCTCCGGCAAAGATGTGACCCTGACTCCCGCCGGCAGGGTGCTATTCGCTTACGCCGAGCGCCTGCTGCAGATGCGGGATGAGTCACTGCTCGCGGTGGCGGATCAGGGCACCAGTCCCCGCGGCACGCTGGTGATCGGCGCCAATGAGGCGACTTGCCTCTACGTTTTACCGGATGTCTTTGCCAAGTATTGTCATCTGTATCCCGGCGTGCAAATTAGCATTTATCGCAACTTCAGCTACAAGATTGTCGAGAAGCTGGAGAACGGTACCATCGATGTAGGAATCGTTACACTTCCGGTAAAATCCGCCAGCCTGAAGACGCATTCGATTTTTCGCGACCAGCTCATGCTGATGGTGAGCCCGCAGAATGCTTTGGCCAAGCTGGAGGTCGTGCCCATCAGCGAAATCGCCAAGCAGCCGCTGCTGCTGCCCAAGACCGGCTACAGCCGCCGAGTGATGGACAAGTTATTTCGCGCTTACGCTTCCCACCTGCAGGTGCGAATGGAATTGCCCAGCGTGGGAATGATCAAGAGCTTCGTGGCGGCCGGGCTGGGAGTTTCGCTGATCAGCTCCAGTTTTGCCCGCGACCAGGTGCTGGCCGGGAGGGTCAAGCTGATTCCCATCAAGGACGAAGAGCTCTGGCGGGAATTGGGGATTGCCTACCGGCGCGACCGCACGCACACCCGCGCGACTTCAACCTTCATCAGTACCGTCCGACAGCTGGCCTCAGCCTCCAAGTAAGCCGAATTTGACGGGCGGGCCTATCGAATTTGTCGATGCAATCAATCGCAATTTCCAATTTCTGTTTGCGCTAGAGAATTGCTACTCTAGGCCACGGATATCAAAAGCCTCAGAAGCTTTGATCGCAGTGGCCCGAGGTTATCATCGTAATTTGAACCCAGCTGAGGGGGTGTGGCGTGAATCAATTGGAAAGCAGCTTGAACAAGATCCTGGAAGAGCATCAGCACGAGAGCGGTCTCCATGTCATTGGGGGCAGGCGCAGATTGATTGATCGCCTGATGCAATTCTTTGAGGAATTCAACCCAGACACTCAGGAACCAAGATTAGGCCGGGAGCAGCACAACTAGTTTCCGGCAGATGTACAGCGATACCAAATGACCTCAACTTCCCAGAAGGCTAAGGCTAAGCGAATTACGTCGATGGGCACAGGCACATCGACACGAATTAGCGTGTCTTCTGGAAGAGGGCGCCTGGTGAGCTGAGCAACAAAAAGTTCTAACAGCTGACAAGACCCACCGCCAGAAGCAACTGGCCGGTGGGTCTTTTATTTGTCCCAGAATTGGGATCAACCACATTCCGATCAACCACGAAGAGCGCCAGGGGAGACAAGATGAGCGAACTATCGGTAGAGGGCAGGGACGCTGTGGACGGGTGCCTGGTGATGAAGTTCGGCGGCACTTCGGTGCAGGACGCGGCCGCCATCCGCCGGTTGTGTCAACTTGTCCGGCGGGCGTCACCGCAGCGTCCGCTGCTGGTGATCAGCGCGCTGGCCAAGGTGACGGACCAGTTGATGAATGCGGGATGGGCCGCGGCAGAGGGACGACTGGACGCCGCCCGGGAAAGCCTCCAAGTGCTCCGCCAAAGGCATGAAGCTGTCGCCAGTGGGCTGGTGGGCGGGGATGAATATGGCCGTCTGCGCAACGAGTTTGCTCGGGAATTCGACGCTCTGGCAGCGGTGTCAAGCCGCATCGCATGGGAGAAGGCATTCACGCCCCATGCCCAGGATCAACTCTTAGGAGCGGGAGAATCGCTCTCGTCGAAGTTGGTACATGCTGCTCTGCGGGCCACAGGAGTGGACGCAGTGCTGGTGGATGCAAGAGAGTGCATCGTGACCGACGCCGCGCACACCCGGGCCACGCCCCTGTGGGATGAGACCAACCAGCGCCTGCAAGCGGTACTGCTACCGCTGCTCAAATCGGGCCAGACTCCGGTCATGGGCGGATTTGTCGGCGAAACCCGGGACGGTATTCCCACGACGTTGGGCCGCGGTGGTTCCGATTTCAGCGCCTCAATCGTTGGCGCCGGCCTGCATGCCCGGCGGATCGAGATCTGGACCGATGTGGACGGCATCATGACCACCGATCCCGTCCTGTGTCCGGACGCTCGTCGGGTTGCGCGCATGAGCTTCGACGAGGCGGCAGATCTGGCTTACTTCGGAGCCAAAGTGTTACACCCGGCGACGCTGGTGCCGGCAATGCGTAGCAATGTCCCGGTCTGGGTGCTCAATTCGCGCAATCCGGATTGCGCCGGAACCGAAATTGTGTCGCATTGCGAAGCCGACGGCACGGTCAAGGCGATCACCTCGAAAGCAGGTGTGGCGGTCGTGGACATCGAGCCGGTTCGCTGGTTCGCGCCCGAGTTGTTACGAGAGGTTTTTGATGTGTTCGAACGTCATCAGCACAGCCTCGACCTGCTTTCCGCTTCACGCGGCAGCCTGGCGCTACTGGTGAGTTCGGTTACGGCGTTGCCGTCCATTGCCGAGGAATTGAAAGGTTTGGCCAATGTGCGCTGGGAAAACCACAAGGCGCTTGTCTGCTTGGTGGGTGAGCAGATCCGGAGGCATCCGGAGCTTGCCAGCCAGGCGTTTCGAGCGATCGGCGACATCGACGTGCGCATGATCTGCCAGGGAGCCTCGGAGCGGAATATTAGCTTTCTGGTGGACGAATCCCGCGCTGTCGAGGCAGTGCAGCGCTTGCATCGGTCGTTCTTCTCGGCGCCCGGGCCGGAACCGGCAATAGAATCGAGTTCTTCGCAGGCGATGTGCCAAGCTGAAGGCGCCTGGCAATAGACCGGGCGATTTCGGTCCTGCAGCGATCGCCCAACCGGCGTCATCCCGAGACTGGGCGAGAGCCCAGTGGGGGATCTCCGGTGCATCCTTGCGCCCTTCGCTCCGGGTACACAAGGGCTGTACCTCTGATCCTTCAAGGCCTCCCGGGATGACCTTAGCTGGTGGGAGGCTGAGTGTTTTGTTTCTAACCCTAATCGAAATTTCTACTTGACACCTGGCGCATATCCTTTACCATAAATGAATAATTATTCATTACGATGAATAGTCATTCATATGGGCAAGCCGCTGCGACAGAAGGTCATCCTGGAGTTGCTGGAAGAAAAGTCGGTAGGCAGCCAGGAGGACCTTCAGCGCGCCTTGAGCAGACGTGGTTTGAAAGTCGGCCAGGCCACGCTTTCGCGTGATATTCATGAGCTGGGCCTGGTGAAGACCGGGGCGGGGTACACGCTGCCGAGTGAAGTCGTATCCGAGCCGGCCTTGCCGCCAGTTTCGAGACTGGTGCGCGAGTTCGTGCTGGAGGTGCGGGCGGCGCAGAATCAGTTGGTCATTAAGACCACCGTAGGTAGCGCGCAACCCGTGGCGGCTGCTCTCGACGGACAGGATTGGGAGGAAGCCATCGGAACCATCGCTGGTGACGACACGATATTGATGGTTTGTACCGACAAGAAGGGCGCCCACCATCTGGCGGCCAGGATTCAGGCGATGCTTGCCTAGGGGCGGGCAAATCAAATAATGACGGGCAAACTCAAGACCGCGATCTTAGGAGCAACCGGCTATTCCGGCTTCGAACTGGCGCGCATTCTCCTTCGACACCCGCAGTTGGAAACTCCGGTGATGCTTCAGCGTTCCGGCGAAACCGCGGCGGCGAATCTGGCAGACACGTTTCCCGCGATCTCCGGCAATGGAGGTTACCCGCTGCAACCGCTGTCCTGGTCGGAGTTGCAACGGCAGAAAATCGAGTTGCTGTTTCTAGCTACGCCGCACGAAGTATCGCGGGCGCTGGTTCCGGAAGCGATTGCCCGCGGATTGCGCGTCGTCGATCTCAGTGGCGCGTGGCGACTAAGGCAGGCGCAGCATCGGGCAGTCTACGCATTCCAGGATACGGATGCGGTCGCCGCGGCCGAGCTCACTGAGAAAGCGGTCTACGGGCTGCCCGAGTTAAACGGGGACCGGCTTCCGGGAGCGGCCCTGGTGGCCAATCCGGGCTGCTACGCCACTTCGGTAATTCTGGCTCTGGCACCGCTGCTGGCTGCTGCAAACGTTGTGGATCGGGAGAAGGGAATCATTTCGGATTCCAAGTCGGGCGTCTCCGGCGCGGGCAAGGAAGCGACGGCGCGTACGCACTTTGTTTCCGTGGCAGACAATTTGTCCGCCTATTCCGTGTTCGCGCACCGCCATGTGGGAGAGATGCTCGAGCAATTGAAGCTGGACGCACGTAACCTGATTTTCACTCCGCATCTGCTGCCGATTCCGAGAGGAATTCTTTCGACCATCTATGTGCATCTGAAGCGTGAGACCACAGCGGCGGAAGTTGCGTCCTGCTTTCACGACTTCTACGCCGGCAAACCCTGGGTGCGAGTCTTCGCGACACCCAAGCTTCCGCAGATCCAGTTTTCGTTGCATACGAATTACTGCGATCTCGGTTTTTGCTTAGCGGAAGACGGACGCCGGCTGGTGCTTGTGTCGTGCGTGGACAACTTGCTTAAAGGTGCGGCAGGACAAGCAGTTCAGAACATGAATCTCATGTATGGGTTTAAGGAACAGGAAGGTCTGCAGTGAAAATTATTATCAAGCTGGGGGGGGCTGCACTCGAGGACAAATCCACGCTCCAAAAATGTGCTCACGCGATTGTCGAGCTGGCAGAGGACGGCCACCGCGTGACCGTGGTGCATGGCGGAGGAGCGGCCCTCACGCGGACGCTAAAGCTGCTGGGCAAGGAAAGCGATTTTGTAAATGGGTTGCGAATCACCGACGCGGAGACCCGCGACGTGGCTCTGATGGTGCTGGCCGGGATGGTGAATAAGAGTCTGGTTGCGGCCATCGTGGCTGCTGGACGTCCCGCCATCGGACTCTGCGGTGGCGACGGTATGTCATTCCGTGCTCGCAAGAAGCAGACGCCGGGCTACGACTTGGGATACGTGGGGGAAATCTGTTCCGTCGAGCCGCGCTGGCTGGATGCGATCTGGAGTCAGGGTGGGATTCCAGTCTTGTCCTCGGTGGCGCTGGGTTCAGATGGCGAGTACTACAACGTGAATGCGGACCAGATGGCGGCGGCTTGCGCCGTGGCCTGCCATGCCGACACGCTGATTTTCCTGACTGACGTTGCCGGTGTGAAGAATGCTCAGGGTATGGTCATGCCCTGGCTGAATACGAAACAGATTTCCGCCATGGTTGAGAGCGCGGAGATTGCCGGCGGTATGTTGCCCAAGTTGGAGGCATGCGGCCAGGCGCTCAGGAAAGGCGTGGGGCGGGTACGCATCTTGCCGGCAGCGCAAGCGGACACGCTGCCGCAGTTCTATCTCACCAAGCTCTACGGCGGCACGGAGGTGACAGTCACATGAGCCTGGCGGCGGTTGTTCGTTCAGAATCCAAATTACTGCTTCCCACTTATGACCGCCAGCGCGTGCTCTTTGAGCGCGGCCGCGGCGTCTATTTATGGGACTCTCGGGGCAAGCGCTATCTCGACTTCCTTAGCGGGATCGGGGTCAACGCGCTCGGCCACGGACACCCCGTCATTCAGTCGACGCTGAAGCGGCAGGCGGGACGCCTGATTCACGTGTCGAATCTTTTTTTCCACGAGTACCAGGCCGAACTCGCGAAACGTCTAACCAAAATCTCCGGCTTGGACAAGGCGTTTTTCTGCAACAGCGGGACCGAGGCTTGGGAAGGAGCGCTCAAACTGGCACGGGCTTACGCACGCACCCAGAACAATAATGGACACAAGGCCAAATGGCGTTTGCTGGCGCTGGAGAATTCCTTTCACGGACGCACTTTCGGGTCCCTAGCCACTACCGGACAGGAGAAATACCGGCACCCTTTTGCGCCGCTGGTGCCAGGAGTTGGTTTTGTCGGGTTCAACGACGTCGACGATCTGAAACGGCAATTTGATGGCAGCGTCTGCGCTATTTGCCTGGAGACCATTCAAGGTGAAGGTGGAATCCGACCGCTCAGCCCTGAATTTCTGCAGACCGCGCGGCAGCTGAGCGAGCGTACCGGAGCGCTGCTGATTTTGGACGAAATCCAATGCGGGCTGGGCCGCACCGGACGTTATTTTGCCTATCAGCATTATGGAATCCAGCCTGACATTGTCACGGTGGCGAAACCGTTGGCCGCCGGACTTCCTCTGGGAGCGTTGCTCACGACCAATCGTGTGGCCAGCGGCATGCATCCCGGAATGCACGGCACCACCTTCGGCGGCGGACCGCTCGCCTGCGCCGTCGCCATCGAGTTTCTGCGCGTGTTGGATCGTATGCTAGGGCACATTCGCCAAACTGGAGATTATTTCCACGCCAAGCTGGAAGGCCTCAAAGCCAAACACCCTTGCGTGCGGGAAATTCGCGGCATGGGCTTGATGCTGGGAATGAACCTGGATTCTCCGGATACGGCCAAGGCAGCAGTAGCGCAGCTTTTGGCACGTGGCATCCTGATCAATCGCACCCAGGACACAGTGTTACGCTTCCTGCCCCCTTACATCATTCAACGAACTCACGTGGACCAGGTGATCCGGGCACTGGACTCGGCTCTGGTTTTCACCAAACCTAAAAAGCAGATCAACGGCGCAAAGCCAACCAGAAGGAGCCCATCACGGTGAGTAGCCAGCCACAAACCACCCAGGTCGTAAACCCTCCGGCAACCGCAACGTTTCCGGGGCGCGATCTGATTTCGATCCGCGACCTCAGCCCGATTGAGGTTGAGACTATTTTCCATCTGGCGGGACTGTTGAAGGCGCGTCCCGGTAATTTCCGGACCGCGTTGGCCGGCAAGCAGATGGTGATGTTCTTCGAAAAGCAATCCCTGCGTACTCGGCTGACGTTCGAAGCGGGGATGGCCAGCATGGGCGGCAACGCGTTTTTCATGGACCAGATCTCCGGGCGACTCGATGCGCGCGAAAAGTTGAGTGACATCGCGCATAACGTGGAGCGGTGGATCGATGCCATCGTGCTGCGCACTTATTCGCATGAGACGGTGGAGGGAATGGCTGAACACGCTTGTGTGCCGGTGATCAACGCACTCAGCGACCTGGAACATCCCTGCCAGGCGCTGGCCGATTACTTTACCTTGCTGGAGAGATTCGGGGATCTGAAGAAACTGTGCTTGGCCTACGTTGGCGACGGGAATAACGTGGCCCACTCTTTGCTCCTGACTGCGGCCACTCTAGGCTCCAGAATACGAATGGCTACACCGGAGAGCTATGGCCCCGAGGCGCAGATTGTTGCCGACGCGCAGGATATCGCGCGACAGACCGGCGCCGTCATCGAGATCCTCAACGACCCCCAGCAGGCTGTGGACGGGGCAGACGCGGTCTATACTGATGCCTGGACCAGCATGGGTCACGAGCATGAAGCCGACGAGAGGGACCGGATTTTCCCGCCCTATCAGGTGAACCAAAAGCTCGTGGCCGGCGCGGCGCCTCACGCCGTCTTCATGCACTGTCTGCCCGCGCACCGCGGGATGGAGATCACCGACGAAGTGATGGATTCGGAGCGCTCGGTGGTGTTCGATCAGGCGGAGAGCCGCCTGCACGTGCAGAAGGCCATCCTGTTACTACTGCTCGGCGGCAAGGTGGGCCGCTCGACTTCGAGGAATGCTCATGCCTGAGAAAGTGGTGCTTGCCTATTCCGGGGGACTCGACACCTCCATCATTATTCCCTGGCTGAAGGAAAACTACGCCTACGACGTGATCGCCATGGTCGGAGACGTGGGACAGGGGGACGACATCGAAGCCGTCGTCGGGAAGGCTTACAAAACCGGCGCCAGCAAGGTGATCGTCGAAGACATGCGCGAGGAGTTTCTTAGCGGATACGTGTTTCCAGCGTTGAAGGCCGGTGCCGTGTACGAGCATAAATATCTGCTTGGGACTTCGCTGGCGCGGCCGGTTATCGCCAAGCACCAAGTGGAGGTCGCTCTGCGTGAGGGCGCCACTGCGGTCGCACACGGCTGCACCGGCAAGGGAAACGATCAGGTCCGCTTCGAACTTACCTACCAGGCGCTGGCTCCCGAACTCAAAGTCATCGCGCCCTGGCGGGAGTGGAACCTGAAGTCGAGGGAGGATTGCCTCGACTATGCGAAGAAGCGGGGAATTTCCGTGGCTGCCAGCCGAGAGAAGATTCATAGCCGCGATCGCAATTTGTGGCACATCAGCCACGAGGGGGGGGAATTGGAAGACGTAGGTAACGCCCCTCTCCCCAGCACCTGGCAGTTGACGCGTTCGCCGCAGGAGGCCCCGGACCGCGAGGAGCAAGTGGTCATCGGCTACGAAAAGGGAGTTCCGGTTTCGGTGAATGGCATGACGCTCGATCCGGTTTCACTGGTCGAGCTGGTGAATGAGATCGGCGGACGCAATGCCATCGGACGGATTGATCTAGTGGAAAACCGTTTTGTGGGCATCAAGTCTCGCGGGTGTTACGAGACCCCGGGGGGAACGTTGCTGATTTTGGGCCACCGCGAACTCGAAGCTCTCTGCCTGGAGCGGGATGTGATGCACTTCAAGCAGCACATCGGGTTGAAATATGCGGAGCTGGCGTATTTCGGCCTCTGGTTCACTCCCTTGCGAGAGGCGTTGGACGCATTCGTCGAGAGCACGCAGCGAGACGTGACAGGCACGGTGACCCTTTCTTTGTACAAGGGCAACGTGTCGGTGGTCAGCCGCCATTCAGAGAATTCGCTCTACCGCACCGATCTCTCATCCTTCACCATGGGCGACAGCTACGATCAGAAAGACGCGGAAGGCTTCATCCGCATTCTGGGGCTGCCGTCACGCTCCCGTGCTCGGGCACGGGCGGAAGCTGCGAAATCCGAGGTGTCGCGATCCGAGGTGACGAAATGAAGATGTGGTCGGGGCGCTTCCGACAGTCTCTCGATGCCGACTTCGAGCGCTGGCAGCGGTCCTTCGAGTTTGACCGGCGCCTGCTGCGGGAAGAGCTGGCCGCCAGCCGTGCCCATGCAGGCGCGTTGAAGACTGCGGCAGTGCTGTCTTCGAGCGAGCTGATTGCCATCCTCCAGGGTCTGGAGCAGATTGCCGAAAAGGCCGCCTCCTCACCGGCGTTCCTGGAGAACAACGAAGCGGAGGATGTACATCACTTCGTTGAGAAGCAACTGGTCGCCCTGATTGGCGATACCGGATACAAGCTGCATAGCGGCCGCAGCCGTAATGAACAGATTGCCACCGACCTGCGGCTCTACGTTCGGGCTGCAATTGATCAGATGCGAGTTGATCTTTCGGATTGTCTCAGTGCTTTTCTTGACCGTGCGGAGCAGACGGGAAATTCGGCGATGCCCGCCTACACTCACCTGCAGCGTGCCGAACCGGTGCTGGTTTCCCACTGGCTGCTGGCTTACGTCGAAATGTTTCTGCGCGACACCGAGAGGCTCACCGACTGTCGCAAGCGCGTGAATTTCTCTCCCTTGGGTTCCGGTGCTGTGGCCGGCGCAACCCTACCCCTGGATCGCCGTGCCATGGCTCAGGAACTCGGCTTCGATGGCCCAACTGCCAACAGCATCGATGCCACCAGCGATCGCGACTTCACTCTGGAGTTCGTGGGCGTACTTTCCGTACTCGCCATGCATCTAAGTCGTTGGGCTGAGGAAATGATTTTATTTTCGTCGCAGGAATATGGATTTATCCGACTGCCGGAGGCGTATTCGACCGGAAGCAGTGCCATGCCGCAAAAGATGAATCCTGATCTGCTGGAGCTCACGCGCGGCAAGGCGGCTCGCATTATGGGAGACGCGACCGCCTTGCTGGTCACCATGAAGGGCCTGCCTCTGGCCTACAACAAAGACTTGCAGGAGACCCAGCAACCGCTGTTCGATGCTGCAGATACCGTGCTTTCGCTGTTGCCGCTCGCATCCGGTTGGATGAAAGCGGTGGAATTCAATCACGAGCGCATGCAGCAAGCCTCGCAATCGGGATTCATGAATGCCTGGGCTGGGGCTACTTACCTGGTGCGCCGTGGAGTTCCTTTCCGGCTGGCGCACGAGCAAATCGGCAAGGCTGTACAAACTTGCATCGAAAGAAATTGTGAACTTGCAGATCTGCCGCTGGAGGAGTTGCGCCAGTTGAATCCAGTGTTCGATCAGGAATTCTATTCCTGCCTGAGTCTGCAGGCGGTGCTCCATATTCACGATGTCCCAGGGGGGACGGCGCCGGTGCGAGTTCGGCAGGCGATCACTGACGCCAGGAAGAAAGTGGAAGCAATGCGGGAGGAAGTTCATGCGCACGCGTGAAGCCCTTCTCCCGGATGCGGAGCAGATCCACGGCCTGATCGCGGCCTATTCCGGGGACGGAACCCTGCTGCCGCGGAACTTTGCCGAGGTTTGCGAGAACGTGCGCGATTTTTTCGTGCTGGAAGATCATGGCGAGATTATCGGCTGTGGCGCGCTTCATCTTTACGGTCCTCACCTGGCGGAAATTCGGTCGATTACCGTCGATCCTTCCCGTCAAGGCTCGGGAGGTGGCGAGCGTCTGGTGAAGGCATTGCTGGCCCAGGCCCGCAAGCACAAGGTCAGTTCCATCTGCCTGTTTACGCGCATTCCCGAGTTCTTCTCCCGTATGGGATTCGCTATGGCGCAGCGGGAGGATTTGCCCGATAAGATCCACAAGGACTGTTGCGTCTGTCCGCGGTTTCATTGCTGCGATGAGGTCGCCATGGTGCGCGGCGAACTGCCCAAATTCGCGATTCTTCCTCAGCCTACAAACTGGCTGGTGAAGATCGAGGTATGAAAGCTCGTGGCCTTCCCACAAAGATCTGCTGGCCTGTAGGATTTAGTTTCGCGGCCGCATGTGCTGGAATCAAGACTAGTGGCCGGCCTGACCTGGCGCTGGTGGAAGCCTGCCCGGGTACGACCGCAGCGGCGGTATTCACGAAAAACCGGGTTGTGGCCGCACCTCTCGAGGTGGGCCGTGCATCGTTGGCGGCCAGCCGCGGCCGGGTTCGCGCGGTTATTGTGAACTCGGGTAATGCCAACTGCGCTACCGGGCAATCCGGCATAAAAGCTTGCCAACGAGTTTGCCGGGCGCTGAGCGCATTGTTGGGAATACCGGCGACCGAGGTATTTCCCTCTTCCACCGGGATCATCGGCGTTGCCTTGCCGGTAGATAAGATCATTTCCCGCTTGCCTGACCTGACAGCGGCGCCGGAAGCCACGGAGCAGGGAATCGCGAGTTTCGCCCATGCCATCATGACTACTGACACGCGGCCGAAATTGGCAGGCGCTGATTTTCATTCAGGAAAGGCGACGGTGAAGTTGCTGGGGATAGCCAAGGGCGCCGGCATGATTCATCCCCAACTCGCTACCATGCTGGTGTATCTCTTCACCGACATGGCGGCTACCTCAGCGGAATTGAGGCAGGTTTTGCGAGACGCCTGCGACCACAGTTTTAACTGCATTTCGATCGACGGAGACACCTCCACCAACGATACCGTGCTACTGCTGGCAAGCGGCCGGAGCGGCGTACGTCTGAACAGCGCATCAGTCCCGCGAAAGTTTTCCACAGCCCTGCGGCGGGTATGCCAGTCTCTGGCCGAGCAGATCGTGTCAGACGGCGAGGGAGTGCGGCACGTGATTCGACTCTCCGTCGAGCAGGCCAGGGACAGCGAAGAAGCGCGCCAAGTGGCCCAGACCGTGGCTCACTCCTTATTGGTGAAAACCGCGTGGGCAGGGGCGGACCCGAATTGGGGACGTATTCTCGCTGCCGTGGGAAGATCGGGGATCGCGGTTGATCCCACTGGAGTAAGCATCATGATTGGCGATCAACTGGTGTGCCGTGGCGGCGTCGCCTGTGCCTTTGACGGAAAACGGGCGCATCAGGCTCTTTCGCGCCCATCGAGCGAGATTCGCATCCGGCTGCAGCGAGGCCGCAGCTCCGCAGTGCTTCTCACTACCGATTTGACTGCTGAATACGTGCGCATTAACGCGGACTATTCTACCTAGCCCGATTTGGAACTTTGCCTCTAATGTCTTCTGAGCGAATTTCCCTTGGCGCCTACAGGATTATCCCGATGGTTTCGCCGAATAATCAGCGGTACGTTTGCATTACCCCAACGCGAAGGAGCTACATGGCAGGCGCTGGTTACCTCCCCATAACCGGCCAGCGCCTGCCGCTCCCGTGAGCCCGCGCTTTCTTTTCCCTCAGGCGTTCAGCTAGAAGTGGTCTTCCGGGCCGGAAAAAAAGTCCCACCTTTCAATACGGTCTCCACTGCCTGAGCCAGATCCCGGGCAGCATCTGCCTTGGCCACCGCGCCACGAATCCCATCGGCCTGAAGGTGTTGGTAGACATCGTCGGACACATGCATGGAGAACAGGATTACGGGAATGTGCGGTTGGGCTCTGCTGATTTGACGGGCCGCCTCGAGGCCATTCATCACCGGCATGGTGATGTCCATAATGATGACATCGGGACGAGACAGAAGCGCCTTTTCCACCGCTTCCTGTCCGTTACTTGCCTCCGCGCAAACGCTCCAGCCGGACCGGAACTGAAGGAGGTTCCGAATTCCCATCCGCATAACTTCGTGGTCGTCGGCGACCAGGACCCGGACCAGGGGATGCGGCGCGCCATAGGCCGTTGTTGTTGCCATGCTCATATAGTTGAGTCTGCCAGCCTCCGGACTCGACGAAAAATCGAAATGCTGTCTTCCTGACGCAAGCCAGAGCTGCGTCAAACTGGCCAGAGAAATGGTTTCGATGTCTGAAGCGTACCCGCGCTGGCTTCTCTAAGACAATGGCCCCAGAGTGTGGGTGGTTGGCACAAAAGTGTTAAGGTGAGCTGCTCGACGAAAAGACAGGGAATCTTGTATGGTCGTCACCAAACGAAAATGAAAACTGCTCCCTCGCTCACTCGCCTGATGGCTCTTCTCTTACTCGCCTTCGCCCTGCCACCTTTTCTTCGCGCGCAGTCGCATCATGCCCAGTCCAAGGCGGCTGCGGATCTCCTCATTCGTGACGCCAAGATCTGGACGGTGGATAAGGGTCATCCCACTGCCCAGGCCGTCGCCGTGCTAGGTGACCGCATCGTGGCGGTTGGGTCAAACGATGAGATCGAAGCCTGGCACGGCGCGCGCACGCGCGTTATCGATGCGTCGGGCAAGCTGTTGCTGCCGGGCTTCAACGACGCCCATGTGCATTTTGTCGACGGCGGCCTGGCGCTTGACACCGTGCAACTGAACGATGCCACCAGCGCGGACGAATTTGCCCGCCGCATCGCTGAGCGTGCCCAGGGGACACCGAAGGGCGAGTGGGTTTCGGGCGGTGAATGGGATGAGACCAAATGGAATCCGGCCAGAATGCCGACCAAAGAATTAATCGACCCTGCGACTCCCGACACGCCGGTGTTCGTGAGCCGCTACGACGGCCATATGGCCCTGGCCAACTCTGTCACGTTGCGGCTGGCGGGCATTACAGCCAATACTCCAGATCCTCCTGGCGGGGTCATCGTTCGCGATGCGCAAGGGAATCCCACCGGAGCGCTCAAAGACTCTGCCATGGATTACGTGTACAGGGTCGCGCCGCCCCTCTCGCACGAGCAACGGCTGAAGGCAATAAAACGTGCCTTGGCGCACGCCGCCTCTCTTGGTGTCACCAGTGTGCAGCACATGAATCCAGAATACGCGGACATCGCCGTCTACCAGGAGTTGCTGCAGCGCGGCGAACTAACCGCGCGCATCTATGCTGCCCCCCTCATCCCCGGCGTCGATGATCAGGTAAAAATTGGCGTCCGGCACGCCTTTGGTGGTCCGTTCCTCCGCATCGGTGCTCTCAAAGCCTACGCGGACGGTTCCCTTGGCTCCGCCACAGCTTATTTCTTCGACCCGTTCACCGATCAGCCCAACAATCACGGGCTGCTCTCTGACGAAATGCATCCAATTTCCCTGATGCAGGATCGCATGATGAGAGCGGATGTCGCGGGCCTGCAGATTTGTGCTCACGCCATTGGGGACCAGGGCATTTCGATCATCCTCGATCTCTACGGCGAAATCGTGAAAGCCCACGGGGAGAGTGATCGCCGATTCCGTATCGAGCATGCGCAGCACATGGCGGCAAGAGACTTCGACCGCTTTGCCCAATTGCACGTGATTGCGTCCGTCCAGCCCTATCACGCCATCGACGATGGGCGCTGGGCCGAGCAACGCATTGGCCACGACCGGGCCAGCCGTACTTACGCGTTTCGCACCTTTCTGAACCGTGGCGTACGCCTGGCCTTGGGTACCGATTGGAATGTCGCTCCCCTCAACCCGATGCTGACCATCTATGCCGCCGTCACCCGCGCGACTTTGGATGGCAACAATCCCAACGGCTGGTTTCCCGAGCAGAAACTTACCGTTCCGGAAACCGTCGAAGCCTACACCTTGGGTTCCGCATACGCGGAATTCCAGGAGGGGGAGAAGGGTTCGATCACACCGGGCAAGCTGGCGGACATGGTCTTGCTCAGCGACGATATCTTTGCGATCGATCCGGCAAAAATCCGCGAGGTCACAATCGCGACGACAATTGTTGGCGGAAAAACGGTTTGGGATGCGAATGACGATGCGATTCGCAAAAAAGGGCACTGACGTGGCCTTGCCGGTAGAGTTTTTTGCACAGAGCAGGATGTACTAATGGCCATCTTGACGCCGTTTCAATTCGGGGCTACCTTCCATTAAGTTTTTTCTAATGCTCGTCGCGGATACGTGAAAAGCCGCGCCAGGCAGTCACTTTCAAGCAGTTCGACCGAACGCAGCGCCGCCAAACCTCTTGGCGGGGTCGGGCTCGTTTGACACAAATCGCGCCTCTCCCAGTAGTAAAAAACCTGGCTGACGCCGGGGTGATCTCACACGTGCATGGAGGTGCAGCGTGAAACACAGAAGTCTGCTAGCGGCTGTGGGTCTCGCGTTGACGGTAATCGTGAACGTAGGAAGCCTTGAGGCTCAGCACGATCCTGGGCCACGTGGTGGTGCCGCGGGAGCGGGGGGATTGTTTCCCGGATTGAGTCCCAACGAACAGTCCTTCTTCAACCAGGCGATTGGAGCCTTCATGGAAATAGATTCGGTCAGTGGAAGCATATCGGGAGAACCCGGATCCGGCTTGGGACCGACGTTCAATGGCAACAGTTGTGCGCAGTGTCATGCGCAACCGGCGATCGGCGGGAGCAGTCCGACCCCGAATCCGCAAGTCGGGCTCGCCAACCTGGATGGCGCCCAGAACACCGTTCCCTCGTTCGTTACCACGGATGGTCCGGTACGCGAGGCTCGATTCATCCGGAATCCCGATGGCTCGCTAGATGGCGGGGTTCATGGCTTGTACACAATCGCTGGTCGAAGTGACGGTGAAGGCTGCAATCTTGCCCAGCCAAACTTTGCTCAGCAACTTACGGCCAATAACGTCATCTTCCGCATCCCGACTCCGATCTTTGGGCTCGGCCTGGTGGAGGCCACTCCGGACTCAACCTTGCAAGCGAATCTGGCGGCGAATCGAGGAGTCAAGTCTCAGTTCGGCATCAACGGTAGTTTCAACATGAGCGGCAATGATGGCACCATTACCCGCTTTGGCTGGAAGGCGCAGAACAAATCGTTGATGGTGTTTGCTGGTGAAGCCTATAACGTGGAGCAGGGTGTATCCAACGAGGCGTTCGGAAACGAACGCTCCGCGGTTGCCGGTTGCGTCTACAACGGATCACCGGAAGACGCCACCAAAATGCTTACCGACGCCGGCAGCCCAACCGGTACCGAGGCGGAGATGTCATCGGACCTGGTGAACTTCGCCGCCTTCATGCGTCTGTCGGCGCCACCTACCCCGGCGCCGATGTCGGCCTCGGCGGCAAATGGGGCGAACCTGTTCAACAGCCTGGGCTGCACTCTTTGCCATACTTCCACCCTGACTACCGGCATGGCGAAGTCGGCCGCCATGTCGAATGTCACATACCACCCATTCTCCGATTTTGCTCTCCATCACATGGGCTCACGTTTGTCGGACGGGATCAACCAGGGGGCGGCCGGTCCGGATCAATTCCGTACAGCTCCGCTTTGGGGCCTCGGCCAGCGCCTGTTCTTCCTACACGATGGGCGCACCTCCGACTTGTTGCAGGCGATCCAGGCCCACGCCTCAAGCTGCACCAGCCGCACCAGCCAAAGTTGCGGCTCGGAAGCGAATGGCGTGGTCCGCAGATTTAATTCGCTCAGCCGCTCGCAGATGCAGGATGTGTTGAATTTCCTGCGTTCCTTGTAAGGTGTTCGGCTCGTTCAACCCGGGATCGTGGAGGCTTTTTCTGAAGCTCTC